>Ga0209835_1000550_pt1 | contig 24261 bp, 12 predicted proteins | sample LakKivwa52mmetaG_FD_184138 | JGI IMG/M metagenome (GOLD analysis project Ga0209835, IMG submission 184138) | Anoxic lake water microbial communities from Lake Kivu, Rwanda to study Microbial Dark Matter (Phase II) - Lake Kivu water 52m metaG... | ecosystem: Environmental > Aquatic > Freshwater >... | reverse complement strand
GAAACTGCCTTGCCTAAATTTGCTCTTTTGTTATCAGGTTCTACAATTTTTGTAGGTTCTAATTTTGGCAAACCTTTAAGCCATAAGCAAGTCTTTTTATTTACACTATGCCCATATTCATAGGGTTTAATTATTTGGTCAGGTTTTCGCCAACCTGTATTCAAATAACCAACTGGGTTTTCTATTGCAATCAATGGGCAATCGTTGTTGTAAATCATTTGAGCAAATCCCATCGCTTCATCTCTTAACCTTAATCGGTTTGCCCTATATTCATCTGTTGCGCCTTTTCGTGTCAAATTACACATCCCTGCATTAGTCAAGTATGTGCAAGGCGGAAAGGCAATTATCATATCCCATTTTAATTTCAGCAAGTCTGTTACATCGTGCTGTAAATGCCATTCAGGGTGTCCGCCACTTTCAGGTAGTAAATCACAGCTAAATGCTTCGTGTCCTAATTTGCGTAATTCCTTTGTAACCGCTTGACTTTCCTCACAAGCAATAAGTACTCGGAGAACGCCAGCCGATAACACGGGTTTGGCAAAATGGCTGTTTAGTTCTTCTATCAACATTTATTCTTAATTTTAAAGTTTAGTAATTCCATTTAGCTTCGGGGTCAGCCACTTCGCCAAGCCCGAAACCGTTATCTCAACGCCGCCTTAATAATGTCCTCCCACTTTCCAGACGTAATCTCCCTCTTTCCTTTGAGGTAGTTACTCATGTTAGGCTGAAAAAACCCAGTGCGCGCCTCTATGATCTCATATGTAGTTTGCCGGTAAACAAGTTGCAGCATAACACCTCTTAAACTCACATCAATCAGCCTCCTTGTTGCTATACTGAATGTCAGGTCAGCAAGCGGATTAAAGGTGATACCATACTTCCTAATTGTTTCCGGTAACATTCGCCCCTCATGCGGCACTTGTATCTTCTCTATCATAGAAGTCCGCGCCAGTAACTCATAACACAGACGCACAGCAAGATAAAACTCTTTCTCCTCATTAGAGACTTCATCTGTCTCCTTTGACATAGCTTCGCCGGCCTCAATTATAAACTCCGAAAAGGATTCAAACCAGAACAACATCTGGTCTTTTAAGAAATACGGGAGGTCGTGGTCTGAAGTTGGGTTGATCATGTAAGTTTGTTTGTGTTAAATTATTACTCAATTTCGCCCGTGTAGCCGGTAGCGCAGCTTGTTGGTTAATTATATACAATCATTCAGATGTCATGTTGCCTTCTTAACTCGTTCACGATATGAATGTGATCGTGGTGCACGGCTTCGTTGAGCCCATAAGCAGACATAACCATTTCGCAGGCGTTTCGCTGCGCATCGGAGAGGTCATATTCGGAGATGAACCTGAAAGCCGCGTTGTGCTGATCGCGGGTTGGTGTGTACACACCTCCCGCTGTCCGATAGTCAAAACTGCTCCCTGCCCTACGCTTTTCGGCACGAGCTTCGCGGCGGTCGTGATAAGCCTGAGCAAATTCAGGCTTTTTCATGTTTTCGGCAAATTGCCTTTTTGCCGTTTTGGATGGTTTCCATTTATATGCCATTGTGTGTGTTTTTAAGTGTGTGTTAAATGAGTTATGCCCCATTTCATTTGTAAATCGTTATTTGTTTTTTAGGAACTGCATTTTTAGATAATGAAGGAAACTGTAATTGATTAAGTATTTTCTCATCTTCATCACTCACATATCCCTTAGTTCCCTCTCCATCAATAACCAATCTGCAAAGATTAGCACCATATTTTGTTTCATAGAACTTAACCAATTCGGCTAACTTATCGTAATCAATAACCTCAATTTTTTGTGAGGTTTTTGTTGGAGCATACTCGCCAGTTGTTTTCCAGCTTTCAGGCATTGAGCATAATCTTTGATAAGAGTTTGACAACCGTATCTTATTTCGTATGCCAATTACAAAATCTTTAGCGATACCTTTTTCAATTACCGCTTTAGGTATCCAACATTCAAAATAGAGTTGTTTGTGTTTTTTTACACCATCAGATGTTGCTTCATAGTAAGGAACTTTAGCAAAAATTGCTTTTTCTGTTTCTTTTATCGTTTCAAAATTGAATGTTGTCATCTCCGTGTGTGTTAAAGGTGTATTTCAATTCTTACTTTAGTTTCTGCTACCATGATTCGCCAATGTATTTAAGTTCGTAATGTTCAATCAAAAAATCAATGTTTCCTCTTTTCCACTTGTCCATTGACTTGCGACTATAAGGGTGTCCATTACCCTCATACCTGATTAGTGTGGCTTCGACTGTTTTAGGCATCACCTTTCTAACAGTTATTTGAATTGATTGTGGTGGCAATGGATTTTCCATTTCGTAGGTATAGCTCTCATTGTAGTAGATACCTACTTTTAAATCTGTTGCTATTACTGTTTCCATCATCAGGGTGTGTGTTAAATTTTATGCAAAGATAATCAAAAAAAAGCAAAAGTCAAGTAAAAATTAGTAAAAATGCTAAGATTGACCTTTTTTTTTCAAAGGAAAAAAAGACACAAATATCTTTTATTATGATCTACGAAGGTATTCGTAGATTTTTCGGGCGGACAATACAAAAACTATTTCACAAATTAACTATTAACAGTTCAAATGATTACCTTATATCTTATGTTTGCTACCTCACTAATACACCTTATATATGGGAACGATAAAAGGTATGTGGCCACTACTCGCAGCACAAGGAGCTTTAACGGCAGCAGGCCTTATAGGCTCGTCGCTTGAAAATAAGAAGTACAGAGACATGCTTAATGCTCATGAAAACAACATCACAGGCATGTTCAACAATGAAATGTCGCAGGACTTTCTATCTACTGATGTTGCCCGTTCAACTGTCAGAGAACTTCAGGATAGGTTGAAGAAGAATACACAGGCAGCAGATCAGCAGGCAGCGAACATCAATGCGACAGAAGAAAGTAAGATCGCAGGCCGTTCAGCTGCACAGGAACTTTATGCAGGTGCGTTGAATAAGTTGACCGGATACGGCACACAATATCGTGATCAATTGCGCAGAGAGTACCAGAACCATTTAAGTCAAATTTGGAATATGAAAGCCAATAATCAATTAGCGCAACAACAGAGCTGGCAAAATTTAATGCAAAGCGCAGCAGGATTAAGCGTAGGGATTGGCGAAATCTTTGCTAAAAAATGATTATCCTATCAAGATATTCAAATATGAAACCCACCGAATCACATATAAACTTACAATATAAGGTAATAATGTTGCTATCATCCATATTTGAGGCAAAAAGACCCCGAATTGTCGCAAAAAAGGGTAAAAAAAGCGACACATTTTCACGGTTTTTTCGTAACTCATTGACCTGTAAGCAAAATTTTGACAGGGTGTACACAGGGTGTACACAGGGTGTAGGGAGGGTGTACACACTCTGTACACAGAGTATCGACAGGGTGCTTGATTTTGTCAAATTTACGGGCGCAACTTTTCTGTGTTTAGGTCAAAAAAATGCACAACATTTAGTCAAAAAAATGCACTTTTTTCGTAACTGTCTGATCTACGGACAAAATTTTGACACCCTGTATAGGGGGTGTAGGGAGGGTGTATACAGGGTGTGGACACCCTGTGTACAATATATTCCCTTTCTTCTTCTTCTTCTGTTTTAGATTAAATATTAGAATTAAAAGAAAAAAGAAAAAAGAAAAAAATGTCGAATCAAAAAACCTGAAATAAAATGCAGATAGGAATGACATCTTTGGACACAGACCCCAGAAAACAAACCAGAAAGGAACTGATGGGAGTTGAAATGCTTGATAATCTGATGAATAATTCAGATTTCCTTGCCGATTTGCAGGACGAAAATCAGGTGAACGAAAATAAGCCCTCTGGACAAACGATTAACACCTCAAATGAACAAGGGTACATTTCGGGGGGTAAAGATGCAGTGACAAGGCTAAATGATGCCGAAAAACAGGTTTCTACCCTTGCTGATACATTCGGTTTGCAGCAGAAGAAAAACTACACTCAGGAAATTGACCGGACGAAACGAAATGCAAAAATACAGAAGTATGGTGATACATTAAGTTTATTATTGCAAACTATCGGTGCTTTTGCTGGTGCATCAGTCCCTAAAATTGATAATACAACTGAGGCTACACGCAATGCAGACTACTTACGTAAGCTGAATGAGGCTGTACGCAATGAGGATTTGCGGATGAATATGTTGAAATTGCAGGAAAAATTAAATACGCTACGATTAAAAGAACAATATTCCAGGCAGGATGAACAATACAATCAGCAGTTACAAGACCGTAACACACAACAAGACAAGCAGTTTAGGCAGCAAAAAGAGCTTATTAATGATCAGTTAAATAAGGAAAAAGAGGCTTATAAATACCGAAAAGAAATTGACAACGACCCAAACACGCTCGAAAACAAGAGGGCTGAAAAGGAGTTAAGGATGAAAGAGGGTAATATGAGTAGGATGAACAAGCTCACCGATGCACAAATTAAGGCTTATGAAGCCTCTGCAAATCTCCGTGATGCGAACACAGCTATAAAACTTACAGGACAAGGCACTAAAGCCCCTGATGATGCTTACCTTTTACTATACAATCCAGGTAATGTTAAAACTCCGGCAGCGTATTTGCATAATGAAGGGCAAGCTCTTGTTGTATATAACGCTATTCTGGACAATCCTAATCTGCAAGGTTCAGACCTTGTTAACCTCCGAATGATGAGAGATGAAGGCAAGCTACCTTCACGCGATGAACTGAAGAATGCTGTTGCAAGGTATTGGAAGTCTGTCATGCCTGCCGAGGGAGAGACAGAAGTAAGTGAGCAGCAGAAAAGGGCTGATTATAAAGTGCCGGCAAAGTTAGACCCAGACAATGATGATAACAGCACAAACCTTGCAAGGCTTAATTTGTATGCTGAGGGTGTGTTTAACAAACACAAAGATCAACCACAAGTGATTCACGACAAACTGGTGAAGTATATCATCAAAGATTTCGGTCTTTCAGAGCAAGAAGCAAAAGATTTTATTGAAAACACTTACCGATAAGCCATGACCAACAACGACAACGATAATAATAAGGTAGGAAACCTGCAATTTCGCAGGATTGAAGATGTTTACCGCAAGCAAGCGGATAACGATCAACCTATTCAACAACAGGAGGCGGCAGACGACTTTGATCAGGAACTTGAAGATTTCTATGAGCGTCTGAAGAAAGAAAACCCTACCCTTTTACCGGATGATCGGAAGCCGAAAGGTTTCAGGAACTTTAGCTTGAGTGCCGTTGCTACTGAAAAAGCATTACGCTCAGGCGCGGTTAAAACAGCGGGTGAAGCCGTTAAAGAGGTTACTGGACAAGCAGCAGATGAAACATTTGTGGAGAATTACCCGAATGAAGAAGATGAAAGGCAATTGGAAACAATGAAATACAAGTCTGATATATTGAACAAACACGGACAGCCACTTCCTGGTAGTAACTTAACTGAAACACTCAGGCAACGTGCATCACTGAAAGCACCCAATAACCCTGAGATGTATGATTCACGAATAAAAGAACTTGAAAAAAAAGCATTCGACAACAGAAGTGTTGTCAATCAACCCGGTATTCCACAGGAACTCAGGCAACGCGCGGCCAAAGAAGGTGACGCGCAGATCGCAGAACTACAACAACTCAGACACAAGAAACAACTGATTGAAAAATATGGAGACCTTGACACCGCTTACAATGAGTTATACACCAGATTAAGGGGAGAAAACTCTATTGCCGACAAGATTCTTGCTAAAGCGGACGAAATTAAGGCGTCAGCACCTTATTATAACCCTGAAACAACGTCAGGCTTTCTTGGAAGCCTTGTTGTAAGCGCAGTACCATCCCTCGCAGCTATCGCAGCCACACCATTCACAGCAGGAACTTCATTATCTATGCTTCCTGCCGCTTTGTCTATCGCCAACATAGCCGCGCTTAGTTCTGCCTCGGCCGGTATCGGTATGTATGAGTATGAGGACTACATGAAAGAGAAGGGACTACCGACAGATCGTGAAACAATGTGGAAGATAGGTGTGCTGCATGGTACATTTGAAGCCGTTGCAGAGAGTTTACGTCTGCCTCGATGGTTGCCGAAAGAAGCCTTTATCAATAAGATGGTGAAAGAAGCTATCGAAAGAGGTGGTATTGAAGGCGTGGAACAGATGCTTCGCGAGTACCAGCAGAAAACCGGACAGAGTATAGTTAAGAAGTTCGGTAAAGAAATGCTGAAACAAGGCTTTGAAGAAGGTGCAGAGGAAATGTTCACGGAAGCCGGACAGATGATTTCCAATACCCTGTATAAAGACCGTGAGGACTTCGCTTCACTTGGTGAGATAGTAAGCAGGTTCGGACAAGCCGGATTCGGAGGCTTCGTTATGGGTGCGTTCTTGGGCATGGCCAGAGTGCCTTCAATCAGTTATATGCAGCGCAAAGCTCGTGACAGACAGGGATTTGTGATGCTTGGTTCACTCACAGACCCAGATGCACCGTTTCCTGTTGTTGAGATAGCAGGCATGAAAGACGGTAACGCTATTGTGTTTACACCCACAGGACAGCAACAGATTATTCCTGTTGATCAAATTGACCAGACTATTCAGATTGACATTGCTGACTTCAAGAACTATGAAACAAACTTCCAGAAGGACAAAGGCAAAGCAGCTGAGATAGCCAAAGAGATTGAAAACAAACAGACAGAGCAGGATAAACTTGAACGCGTAAGGATTCTGGCAAAGACATTCGCGCATGATTCAGGCAAAGGCTATCTATACGCAGAAGCCACAGGAGATGCGGAGCAGGAGTTCAACATTGTTTCCGGCAAGTTTACCGTTGATGAAAGCGGTGAAGCCGTTATTGATGATAATGAAACCTATTATGTGAGAGATCGCAAGACAGGTAAGAAGTCCATGCGAACAGGCAAGCAACTTGACAATGTGAAGTATGCTGATATGACACCGCAGGATATGGAACAAATGTTACTTGAAACACTCAAAGCCGCAGACCCCACAGCCACAGCCAAAGAAGAAAGCCCTGAACTGGTTAAGCTACAAGACAAGATCAACACAGGCTTGAAGAAGGAGACCATTGATGAGATCATTGAAGTCTCCAACGTGGAAACCATAGGCGAAGGATTTGTACTTATCACAAGGACAGACCCGAACACATGGGAAGAAACCGTTGAGCAGATGAGTAATGACGAGGTTCTTGACTTCTTTGCTGAAGAAATTAAAGCACAACAGGAGTTTATCAGACAAAAGAAAGAGGCACAAAAGGTTGTTAATCCGGTTGAAGCTATTCCGCAGACCGAAGAAACAAACGAACAGCAGCCACAAGCAGAGGTGATAACCTCAGCACCACAGACCGAACAGAAATCGCAGATTCCGGTTACAAAAAATGGTGAGGTGGACTATGATAATATCAACGACCCTGTGCTGTATGCAGAATCTCTCAGGCAAGACTTTGCAGACGAAGCCCCTGAAACTATTGCCGCTATCATCAAAGGAAAGAAAGACAAGATCAAGAAGATAACTGACATTTCCGACATCAAAAAGGCGAAGCAAAAGAAAAAGCTGCAAGAGGAAGTTAAGTTTCTCGAACAGGTTCAGGCGCAGTTTAGCACCCAAGCTGAACAAGAAACAACACTGCCCCCCACAGGTGAGCAGCCTGTGGTTGACGTTGGGGGAGTAAAATCCCCTGACGTTTCTTCAGATAACCAACAACTTAATAATAATAATCAAAATGAGCAAGACGTACAGGACGAAACAGCAGTACGAGAATCAGAAGTACAAGAAACGGATGAAGAACCTGCAACAGCAGGACAAGAAAGCAATGAAGAACCGGAACTGGCAGCAGGAGGAGGAATAAGCGATGTACAACCTACTGAAACAGGTGAGCAGCCTGCAAGCACAGGTGAAAGAGTTGCAGAAACAGAGCAGACTACTTTCAAGGCAGGCGACAAAGTTACCTTTGATGCACCAAACGGACAGGCTTATCAGGCAACCATTAAAGAAGTTCTCCCCACAGGCAACTTTGCCATTGAGACTGAAGACGGTCAGGGATGGTTAGGGATTAAGCCGGAACAGGTAAGAAGGAGTGTGGGAGAAACTGAGGGTGTAAATGAGGGTGAAACTGAGGGAGAAGCACAGCCCGACACCCAAACGACCAAACAGGAAGCAGGACAGCCGAAGGCGAAGCAACCACGAAGGAAAGCCTCTTTATCTGTAAACCGCAACAAGGCTCTTTCCGTTGAGGCTGCAACAGCTTACGATATAGCCTTACAGTTCTTTATCGGTGGAGGAAGAATAAACACGTCGGTATTACAGGGATTGTATGGTAAGAAAAAGTATGCCACAGCACACGAAGAAAAGGTATTTCGCAATAAAGTCAATGAGGAACGTAAGGCGAGAATTTCCTATACTGGAAATGACGGCATGACCATTGATCAGATTGCACATAAGTTGTGGGATGAAAACACTGACATGTTTCCAAACCTTGAAACATCAGACTATCAAACAGCTATTGAAGATATTATTCAGAAGTACAAGTCTCCCGAAAAGATGGCTACTGACCTATTAGAGTATCAGCCTGAGAGCGTTGAGGACGAGTTGTCCCGTAGGCAGAATGAAGAAGGAAACTATCTGATGATGCGAGAGATTGAAAGGGAACATGAGGCTGTGTTACAAGAGCTACAAGAACTGTACGATGCAGGATTTTTACCTACCAATGAACAGATTATTTTATTATTTTTGGACGATCAAATAACTATTAACAATGAACAACCAACCGAACTTCCGCAAAGCGACACCGGAACTGGAGAAACAGATAGAGGAACTTCAGAAGATGACCGGAGAGGACAGATTGACGGTGACGAAAAGGATGCTGGTAGCAGCCAAGCACAACCAGAAAAAAGCCGACAAGAACGGATAACAGAATCCGTTGCAAAAGTTGAAAGTCTGAAACAAAGGCTCTTTCAAGAAAGAACCAAACTTGAAAAACAGAAAAAGGCATACGATATAAGTAAGCCTAATGCACAAACAGGGATGTTTGGTGGTTTTGTTACAGCAAGCGATATTATTGACTTTGGTGATGGTGCTGAACTTGCAAAAACCCTTGACGACACAAAGAGACGTGTAAGCGCACTGGAACAGGAGCTAAAAGATGAGCAGGATAAACTATCTTCACTCCAGACTGTAACGGATAATCAAATGGATTTGTTTGGAGAAGAAGATGTTGCTCCAAATCTGCCAGTAAATGATAAACCACAACCCACCGCATCCGACATGGTGTTTGGTGAGCAGCCGACAGAAGTTGATAAAGCAGCAGCAGAAGTTGACACAAACCCAACAGAAGCGCAGAAAGAAGCAGGAAACTACAAAAAAGGCCATGTGAAAGTACAGGGCTTTGATGTTACCATAGAAAACCCGAAGGGAAGTACACGGTCAGGCGTTGATAAAGATGGCAAGGCATGGAGTGTTGAGATGCAGAACCACTATGGATACTTCAAACGTACCGAAGGAAAAGACGGAGATCAGATTGATGTTTTCATTGGAGATTCACCTACAAGTGAAAAGATATTCGTTGTTGACCAAGTGAAACCTGGAGAGTTTGAAAGAGAAAGTATAACCGGAGAGTTAGACCCTAAGAAAAATAGCGGAGTTGCCGGGTTTAATCTTGTGAGAAAGGGGAAGCCTGTATTCGATGAAAGCAAGGTTATGTTAGGCTTTAACTCAGCCGAAGAAGCAAAAGCAGCCTATATGAGTAACTATGACGCTGACTGGAAAGGTTTTGGTTCAATAACCGAAACAACGGTTGAGGACTTTAAGAAATGGCTGTACGATGGCGCAAGACAGCGTAAGCCATTTGCGGAATACAAAGACACTCCTGAGCCGACCAGTTCACAATCCACCCCTGTTCAGGAAACGAGAACAGAGGAAAAAGGTGAACAGAAGCAGGCGTGGGAGATGACGAGGGAGGAGTATCAACAGCAATCATATGAAAATGACAAACTTGTAGAAATCACACGTAGTAAAAGGTTTTGGAAGGCGCACCTTGATGATTATTCGGACAAATTAAAGCGTGGTATTTGGAAAAACAAAAAAAACGAACAAGGCGTTGATTTAGAGGAATTTGCGGAACGACAAGTGCAAAATGCCCAAAATAACTTAGAACGATTAAACAGGGGAAAATTAATTGACAGCGAATTAGAAACTATTAACCGTGTATCTTTCGCTCGTCATAAAGGTTACATCCAACAAGCTCTCTCCGAAGGCAAGCCTGTACCGGCAGAGGTGTTGAAGGACTATCCTGACTTATCAAAAACTGACAAGTCAGAGATTGACAATTTATCCACCTACACCACGATGGAGCAGTCCCAACAGAAAATTGAGGACTTCGGGGAGAAGATTGAGGGTGCAAGGAAAGATCAGATAAAAAAATACTTCGACAAGATTAATCTAAACGGCAGAATCTTATCGGTGATATTTCCAAAGCCAGACATCAAGGCGTTATTAGAATCCGGCATGAGCATAAAAGATGTTGCAGGAATAAAAGTAGCTTATGAGTTTGCGGTTTCAGAGAAAAAAAGAGGCGAAGATGTAATTAAATTCTATGCTGCATACGCTAAAAATATACTCGCCGAAAGCATTAACCTTGAGTTTAAAAACAATAAGCGTGTGTTTACTGAATACGGTAAATCACAGTTGGTACTTCGCACAGAGGCATATCAGGCTGTATCAAAAGAGCTTGGTAATGAATACCTATCCCTTGATCTGTCAAAGGTTAGGGTACATCAATTAACCGATGGAGAAGCTAAACACATGGTAAGCAGAGGTGTTACCAGACAGTTTAGGGTTCAGTATTATGTGAATACACCTAAATACTTTGATACTCAGGAGCAGGCTATCGCTGAATTTGTAGAACAGGTAAAACAAAACACCACTAAAGACACCGTTGAGTATAAGCGCAAAATAAGCGTTTATCGGGCTCGTTATACCAGAAAGTTCATGCTTGGCTATCAGCCAAAAGGAAAATCATTTATTACCCTTGCTGATGATTTCAGTACAGCAAAAGATGCTTTTAACCACTTAGAGCAAAACGAAGCGGATTTGCACCTCGCTTTAGAAAGAGTGCTTGCTGAGCAAAGGCAGGAAAATAAGAAACCTGCTGTAAGGCTTAAATTCTCCAACGAGACAGCGAGAGATAGAGTAGGTAAGGATTGGCGCAATGGGAAACCGGTAGGCTCAAAGGAGTTTGCTGAGACGTTTGGATTCAGAGGTGTTGAGTTTGGTAATTGGGTAAACCAACAGGAGCGACAGGTATTTATGAATAATTCCTATGATTCATTCATGGACTTAGCTCAATTACTTAACATACCCCCAAAAGCTATTTCGCTTGGCGGCAAATTGGGTATCACATTCGGTTCACGAGGAAGCGGGAAGGCAGCAGCACATTACGAGCCAGGCAGACGCATCATAAACCTCACCAAAACACAAGGATTAGGGTCTCTCGCTCACGAGTGGTATCATGCTATTGACAACTACTTTGCTGACTTCGGCGTAAAGGCTGAAAATATGCTTTCCGCAACGGCAGGCGAATATACAAGCCAAACAAGAGATGAGGTAAAGAAAGCCTTTGATAATCTGTACAAAACGCTCAATACAGGCTTGTATAAACTAAGATCAGTGTACCTTGATGATTCAGGCAATAAACGCTACTTTTCATTACCCCACGAAATGGCAGCAAGGGCGTTTGAAAATTACACACTTACAAGGCTTAATGAATCAGGGCAGATAAACGATTTCATTGTAAACTACACGTCAAATGAAGATTGGAATGGAGAGCCATCAAAATATCCATTTCCGATAGGGCAGGAGAGTGCGACTATCAACGAGGCTTTTCAGCAGCTTTTTGATGTACTTGAAACTAAAACAGATGAAAACAACGTATCTTTGCTATACGAACCTTTAACCTCATACAATATATACGAAAAAGATGAAATCGAAAAAGCCTTTGGAACAGAAGAACGTAAACGAGAAGCGGTTGAAGAAATATCAAACCTTCTCAGAGAATCAGAGTATTTATATTCTGGACGGGGAGAAAGCTCCTTACCCGACAAGGTAAAGCCGCGTACTGTTGTTGATGGATTTCAAGAATCAGGGTATATTGATGTTGTTGGGCAAAAAATAGAAACCCCGCAAGATTTAGCGGACTTATTTGCCATCCATAGGTCTCCGTATATCGAAAAATACCATGTCATTTTTGTTAAAAATGGTGTTATTATCGGTAGCACAGCGACAACACTAAACAGAATAGATGCGGCAAGAACATTTGAAATGGACGAAATTGACCGCCTGTATCGTTCTTACGGAGCTGATGGAATGTATTTTTTACACAATCACCCATCCGGAAACCATCGTGTATCAGCGCAAGATATTTACGCTACATTTGGACAGTATGAGCAGTTTGTACAAAACGGCATTAATCTTATTGGACACGTTGTTATTGATACAGATAGGTTTAGTTATATTGATACAAGTAAACCACTCTCAGGAAACTATAAAGACAGGGTAGTATTGGAGCGTTACTATGTAAATGAGGTAGATACATTCGAGTATAAAAACGCTGTACCTAAGTTATTTACAGAGAGAGAGGACTTAAAAGCAACCAACGACCCAAAAGGAAGAATCTTTGAAATAGCCAAAGCACTAACAGGAGAAAAAGGATATTCTGCCGTTGTTGTTTACGCCACTTCAAGTCTTTATGTTTCCGCGTATGATGTCGTTCCGTATGGCTCAACTGTTGATGATATAAAGGCCATTATACTAAACGGGATAAACTCAAACTTAGGCTCACGGGCGTTTATCGTGCATGATGGCTCTGTTAAATATAACTGGGGAGTTTTGCAGGGTGAGGTTGATGACGTTGTCAACACAAAAACAATGGAATCTGATTATTTCCTTTCGGGGGGTAATGAGCGGAAATTTGAAAAAGACCTTATTATTTTATGGGATGAAAGGCGTGAATACGAAAAACAACCCAAAACAGCAAGCGATATGGTGTTTGGGGAGGATGATATTAAGCCAATACAAAGACCCATGTTCTCCCTCACCACGTCACCGATAGGTTTTTTCTCACCTACTGAGGATGCTCTGATAAGGATTTCGCAAGCCAAAGGCACACCGGAGCAGATGAAAGCCATGCTGATTAAAAACGGCGCAAAGCAGGCTGAAATGGACTGGATGGGATGGGATGATTACTTTGTAGGCAACCGTAAAGACATTGACCCTAATCTAACATTAGTAGGTGTAAATATTAAAGGCACTATCACCAAAGCCGACATTCAGCAATGGATTGACCAGAATAAGATTGATGTGCAGGAGGTCGTAAAGGGGAAAACAGAATGGGTCGAAACTAAAAAGGGAGTTTGGGAAAGAAAAACAGACAGAGAAACCCCAACAGGGCGCAAAGCGAAATCAGGCAAGGTTGTAATCAAAGAAATTGATGGAAAGTATTACACAACCCCTACAACAACAAAATTTACTCAGATATTCAACACTCTCGAAGAAGCCCAAAATCATTACGATGATATTGACGGCCTTTCAGGCGACACAAAATACTCCCAATACCAAAAACCAGGCGGCGAGAACTACAAGGAGGTGTTGTTAGTGATGCCGGTGAAAGGAAAAACAATTACTATTGCCGAAAAAGAAGAACTTGAAAATCTACAAAGAAGGCAAAATAATGAAGTTGATTTTCCTGAAAAGGACTTGAATAGATTAAAAGAATTAATGCAAAAAGGCAGAGATTCATTTGATAACAAAAACCAATTCAAATCCTCCCATTTCGACGAACCCAACATCTTAGCCCACGTACGATTTAACGAGCGTATAACAAGTGCAGATGGAACACCCTATACCCCACCGCAACGTACATTGTTTATCGAAGAAATACAGTCAGATTGGGCGCAGAAAGGGAAGAAGGAAGGGTTTAAACTTTCAGAAAAAGAATATGAATCAGAATGGAAAAAAGCTGATTTAAAGTATGCTGATTTTATGCAGCGAATGAAAGATAAGTATGGTGAAAATTGGGATCAAGAATTAGAAAAAGTAGAAGTTGAAGAAGAAGGTAGGTTATTAGATGCAAGAGAAGATACAAAAGGTGGCGTCATTCCCTCCATGCCTTTCAAAAAAACCGACCAATGGGTAAACCTCGCACTCCGCAGGATGATGAGGCATGCTGTTGAGAATGGCTTTGACCGTATTGCGTGGACACCGGGAGAGGTGCAGGCGGAGAGGTACGATTTGAGTAAGCAGGTGGAGCGTTTAATGTTTTTCAAGAAAAAGGACGGAACATACGGTGGTACAGCATACGAGAGGGATGGTAGTGTTGCCATGAACTTTGATGGAGATGCTAATAAACTCGAAACAATCATAGGCAAAGAGATTACTCAAAAAATAGTTGAGCAATCAAAAGAAGCGGGAAGGGAGTATTATTTAGAAAATCAAGACCTAAAAGTCGGCGGCGAAGGAATGAAATCATTTTACGACCAGATCATCCCATTAGCAGCAAGCAAGTTAGGAAAGCCGTTTGGGGCGAAGGTGGAGGAGATTGACATTCCATTAACAAAGCAATATGAGGTTGCTAAAAACACGGAGGATATAAAAAGGTTTAGCAAATCTGGATATTCTTTTACATGGAATGGGGGCAGCATTACTAAGCAACGAGCCTATGAGATTATTGAAAATGGAGGACAGGTTGAGGCTACTCCAATACAATCTACCACCGTCCAATCCCTCCCCATCACCGAATCCATGCGCCAGAGCGTAATGGAAAAGGGAGTGCCATTATTCCAAATCATAGGCGAACAGGGAGCGTCTAATCTTGATGCGGCACAAGAAGCCACAACAAGGATGGACAACCTGAAGGTTGCAAGGGAGATGGAGGAAGCAGGGAAAGACACCAAAACAATCCGCCTTGCCACAGGCTGGGAAAGAGGTGCTGATGGGAAGTGGAGGTATGAGACTAATGACGGACAGATAAATACAGATGCCTTAAAGGAACTTGAAAGGAATAATAACCTCTCCAATCAGGATGTGACATTTGATCTTGTTACATACAAGAAAGAAAACAACGGCACTTACACCATATTTATGCGCAAGAAAGGCGCAGAAAGTACAAGGGATTTTGCCCATTACAGAGACTTGTCAGAGGGCGAATTAAGGTCAATAATTGAGGACGATGCTGTTGTTTTAAGGATTTTAAATGGAGAAGGTGATGAATCAATGATTGGAGAAAACCTTGATGATGCCAAAGAGATTCAGGTAGAGTTCACAACCTTTATTACCGGAGCAGTGCCATTAACAGATATTGCCATTGACACTGAATTATTCAAGGCTTATCCTCAGTTAAAAGACGTTGTTGTAAGGCTGAATAAATCGCTTGGAGTTGATGCGTCATACAGCGTAATGAGTGACGGCATGAAGGTTATATCAATAGGGATGGTTTGGAATAGAACCAAATCGTCAATCTTCCACGAAATCCAACACGCCATTCAGGAGATTGAAGGGTTTGCAAGGGGTGGGAATACAAGGCAATTTGAAATAGATAACGCTACAAAGATTGTGATTGATATTTTTGAGCAAGAAGGAAGTAAGCAAAAAGCAAGAGACAGAATTGAAAGGTTAATGAAAGCAAATAATCCTGAATACATGGATAGAGTTTTGTTTATTTTAAATTCTGCAAGTGAAAATCAACTCAATCAAATTATAAAAGATAATAAATTAAGCAGCCAAGAAAAATATCGCCGTCTTGCCGGCGAAGTCGAAGCCCGTAACATTCAATCCCGTTTAAGCCTCACCCCTGAGCAGCGCAGAGAAACCCTGCTTGCAGAAACAGAGGACGTAAGCCGTGAAGATCAGATATTTCTTTACGAGAACTCCACAGCACAAAGCGCAGTTGACTACACCTCAGACAATGAAAAGATGGCGGCCATTGAAAGGCTTAACAGCAAAAGCAAGTCACCTGTCAACACAGTCATTGTCAAAAGCCAGAACCAACTACCAAAGGCTATCACCGACAAGGTTGCGCCTACATCACTTATCAAAGGGATGATGTATGGAGGCACTACATATTACGTGCTTGACAATATTCTGAATGCCACCGATGCCGCTAACCTGTGGATACATGAACATGGCGTTCATGTTGGTATAACAAGGCTTATCCCTGACGTGAAACAGCGTATGGAGTTCTTTGAAAAGGTTGTGGACGACATAGGACTTGACGAAATCAAAAAGATTGTCAACCCCGAAGTTATGAAGATGCCCCAACATGTTATCGGTGAAGAATACATTGCCTACCTTGCCAACAAGCGGATAAGCGAACAAGACCTCACAGAAGCCGAATCGGGCGTATGGCAGCGTTTCATTGACTTCGTGAACCGTTGGCTCTCAAAACTGATGGATGCTAATGTGCGTATCACAGAAGCCGACATTGTAAGGATTGCCAAAGCAGCCATACAAAAGAACTTTGAGGACGTGAGCCTTGACAGAGACAACCCGTACACAAAGACTTTCCTTACCGGAAAAGCCGTTGATGCAAGTGTTAACCGCACACGGACAGCATACGACATGATCACTCAGGAAGATAAACCTGCCGAAACACAGGTGTATGATGTGGGGATGAGGTTTATGGCAACCCCTCTCCCTCCCACCGTCACAGTAAACGGAGCAGAACGCCCGACAACAAACAGTAAAGGACTTCCCATTGCTCAGACAGAGGAAGGCGTGAGGAACTTCTGGAAGTGGTTTGGGGACAGCAAGGTGGTTGATGAACAGGGAAGGCCGTTAGTGGTGTATCATGGGACACCAACAGGTAATTTCACGGTATTCAAACCATTGCAGTTTTTTAGCTTAAAAAAAGAGTACGCAGATATTTACCAATCATCAAGCGCAAGTTCGCGCAATTACAATAGACCGCAGGTAGCGCCTTCAACATACGAAGTGTATCTCAAAATAGAAAAACCGTTTGATACAAGAAAAAGCCAAGTAGCAAAGAATATATTTAATAGGTTCGCATCACATAATAATCCTGTTAACTACTCTTATGCGCAAAAGTTAACCGACAGAGGGTTTCCAGACTGGATGGAACTTGACAACCTTGTTGAGTTCATGGATGAAATGAAGGTAGGTCGCAACTTTGATGGTTTCATTCTTGACGAAGGCTCTATTGGTGGGTATGGTAATAAAGTTGTTTGGAGAGGACTGTCATACGTTCCCAGAAGCAACACCCAAATCAAATCCGCCACCGGCAATGATGGAAGTTTTGACGGAAGCAACCCCGACATAAGGTTCTCTCTAAAGGAGAATACCAACCCCACCATATCCAAACAGACACAGCCTGTTCCTATCTTCAACCCAGACATGCCATTGCACGAAAGGTTTAAGAACAACAGACCGGCTTACTGGCACGAGCTTATTGCTGACAAGTGGATACGTTGGGCGCACCTGAATAATGACATTATCCGCATGGGAGGCTTCGTGCCGGAATGGGCTAATGTATATCTTCACGCTACCACAGTGCCTTCACAGAATCAGGCTCAGATGGAGCAGTACGACAAGAAACAATGGGGAAGCCTAATGGAAACCATTAAAGAGACAGGGCTTGACCTTGAAAACTTGCAGAAGTACATGAAAGCCAAACATGCACCGGAAAGGAATGCGAAGATCAGAAGGGACAACCCGAAGGCCGCACCCGACACAGTGTATGCGGGGTCTCTCGATAACACCCCTCTCACAGACGAATATGCTAAAAAGGTAAGCGATATGTATGAGAAGGTGATGGGTAAGGCTATGGTGGATAAGTTCTGGAAGGCAGTTAATGAAGCAACCGACTTTTCACTGAAACTCTATGTTGAAGGTGGTTTCATCACAAAACAGGACTATGACCAGATGAAAGCCGAATACCAGTTCTATGTTCCGCTTCGTGGATGGAAAGGTGATGCAATGAGTGATGTGTTTGACTATCTGCATGAAGATATTGACCAACCGTTCCAAAGCCCTGTTAAGAAAGCCGAAGGGCGTACTTCAGAGGCAGACGACCCGTTGCCATATATCAAAGCTATGGCATACACAGCTATCATGGCTAAAAACAAGAACGGACTGAAACAAAAAGGTCTCATGCTGCTAAGACACAACGCTAAAGTTCCTGGATTTGATCAGGTGATGGTATTGCGCAAATGGCTTGGTATTGACACCGGACAGAAGGACAGCGACACAGGCAAACCTATCTACAAGGAAGCCTTTGTTCAGAATGGCAGGGTGCTTGCCGTTGAGGGTTACGACACCGCTAAAGGCGACTATGTGACAACCGACATGGGAAGCCTCGAAGAACTCAAAGGTACTGGCATACTGAAACTCAATGAAAACAGCGCGCACTACAACCGAAATACCTACCATCAGGCGCAACAGCATGAGTTTGAAGTATGGGAAAAGGGTGTGAAACATACCATTGTGATGAAAGCAGACCCCAACCTTGCAGTTGTCTTAGGCAAAGGAAGGGATGTGGGCAACCAGATTGTAAACAGCAAGAGAGGTCAGCAAATGCTTGATCTAACCACCAAAGCCACAAGGCAGTTATCTACTTTGTTAACTTCAAAGAACCCTGCATTTATTCCGGTGAACTTCATCAGGGATATAAGTTATGCCACAGTAGCACACGGACTGAAACAAGACAGCAGTACGCTTGTGTTCCTTTCAAAGATCGGTGATGCCAGAGGTGCTATACATCGCTATATGAGGGATAAGACCGACCCAGACAATGAGATTGATAAACTGTATATGCGGTATAAGTTACTCGGAGGGCAGACCGGATTTGCATTCCTGAATGACCTTGAAGTACACCGCAAACGGATTACCAAAGAACTCAAACGGTTATCAGGCAAAAACTCTATCTGGGATAAAGCCGGACAGTCAATACCTATCAAAGCCTATTCCAACACCGTTGAATACCTTGCTGTAATGAGTGAAGATATAAGCCGTTTCGCTACTTTCCTCACATCAAAACAACTCGGTAAAAGCGATACTCAGGCTGTCAACGATGCAAAGAACGCAACGGTTAACTTCAACCAGAAAGGACGTATTGCACCTGTTCTCGGTATGGCTTATGCGTTTGCCAATGCAGCTATTCAGGGGGGCGTAAACATAAGCACACTTGCATATAAGAACAAGTCTGCTTTTGGCAAAGCTGCAACAGGTTTCGCCGTGCTTGGTTTCATGCTTGCTGAACTGATGCGGTTTTCACTGCCTGACGATGATGATTATTTGCAGATCAATGAGTTTCTTAGAGACAACTACATGGTGTTACCAAACCCTGCATGGTTGTTTGGTAAGGATAAAAACAAGTATATCACCATACCTCTGCCTCACGGATTCAGGTTCTTTTACTCCATCGGACAGGCTACATCAGACCTTGTTCACGGACACACCGACCCTGGTGCGTTTGGATATGGAGCAAGGATAATGGAAAACCTTGTGGATTCCTTTAGCCCCTGGAACTTAAACATCAGGTCTGCTACCAAAAGAGATTTGGGAATAAAAACCGTCCGTCCATTCGTGCCTACATGGGGAGTACCTGTTTACGACCTTGTGGTTAATGAGGACTTTGCCGGAAGGCGTGTGTATCAGGAAGGGTTCACCCCTGAGATTGAAAAGCGTACCCCTGCAAGCGAAAAGGGATTGAAGTCAACCAACAGAACCATAACAGGATTTGCCAAAGCCCTGAATAAGTTGGGAGGCGGTGACGAGAATATCCCTGCCGGAGTGTGGTTTGACCCCGAAACGGGAGAACTAAAGAAAGCTACCCTCAAATACTGGATGATGAATGTCAACCCTGCCAAGATAGAACACCTTATCGAAGGTTACACGGGTGGAGTAGGTACGTTCTTTAATCAGTCCTATAAAACCCTGCACAACGGAGTGTTGGTTGCTGTGCAAGACGAACCTGAAGTTGAGTTTGATGCCAAAGACGTTCCTGTGCTGAACCGTCTGTATAGACAGATGTATAAAGCCAATGACGCTCAGAAGTATTACGACCTTCAGCGCAGGGCAAAGGACTTCAAACACTTCAAGAAAATCTATAAGGAAAACAACGACCCACGTTATCAGGAGCTTATACAGAATCAATCCCTTGTACGTGAGATGAACTTTGTCGAATCCATGCGTAAGAGGGTGAAGGACTTTGACGAAAGGATTGAAAAAGCCGAAGGTGACTGGAAGAAGGTCAGAGAGATCGGTAAAGAGAAAGAGGAATTTATTCTCAGGGAGTTAAAAAGGTTAGACGAGTTAAGCAACAATAACAACGATTAAACTATATGGAAACACAGAACGCCTCCAACATCAACTACAAGCTCTATAAGATGAGCCGTCTTGCACCTGCAAAGGTGAAAAAGGAAGTAAACAAAATCGCTTCTATCACGGATGAGATGCCTACAATAAAGATACAGTCAAACGAGGAGGAGCGGGATAACCACGACCTTATGAGGGTAGCATTCGACTATTGGAGTTCACTCCGTGACGTGCGTGACCGTTCTATCCGTACCTATAAGTACCTCACATCAGACCAATGGCATGAGCGTATAAACGACCCGTTGAATGACGGTGATACCATCACTGAAAAGGAAAACATCACAAGGAGAGGAAGACCGGCTATACAGAATAATATAATGGCACAGATCAGAAACAACCTTGTAGGTAGGTTTATGAGTAACAAGATGAAACCACTTGTTATTGCCAGAGGCAAAGCAAACACCAAAAAATCAGAGATGATGACAAACGCTTTGCGCCATGTTCACAGCCTCAACGCCATGCACTTGCTCTATGCACAGAACTTTGACAATATGGCTATATCCGGCTTGCCTATCAGTAAGGTAGGTTATCAATGGATGCCAGAGCGCAACACCTTTGATGTGTTTATCCAAAACATAAACCTATATAACTTCTTCTTCAACACCGACATTCAGGATATACGACACACTGACTTGCGGCTTGTTGGTGAACTGCTTGACACCACCCTTGACGAAATCATCAGTGTGTTTGCCAGAAACGAAGCCGACAAGACATTGATCGAAAGTTGGTATCCCACAACAGGAGGTTTGCGCAATGGAGTTATTGACAATTCAGGATTGAATAAAAGCCAGATCGAAAACATTGACTTCTATCAGTCCACCGATACCGTGAAAGCCCGTGTTATTGTGATATGGTATAAAAAGTCAGAATGGAGGACGCGTGTGCATGACTACCTCACAGGAGAGGATTATGTAAGCCCTAAGTCACTGGAAGAAGTCCAACAGGAAAACCTAAGACGTATAGCCGATGCAGCAGTACAAGGCATCCCACAAGAGGAAGTGCCACTCAAAGAGGCAAGCCGTATCTATGAAACATTCTGGTACTGCAAATACCTCACACCAAACGGGAAGTGCTTGTATGAAGGCGAAACCCCTTACTGGCACGAAAGCCATCCCTATGAGTTCTACACCTATCCACTTATAAACGGAGAGGTAAGAGGTGCATATGAAGACATCATTGAACAACAAAGGTATATCAACCGTCTAATCATCATGATTGATGCTATGATGGGAACACTCACCAAAGGAACATTGCTTGTGCCGGAAGATTCTATACCGGATGATATGGACATAGACGACTTTGCCGAAGAATGGAGTAAGATAGGAGGTGTCATCATGTTCAAAGCAAAGCCAGGCGCACCATTACCACAGCAGGTTCAAAGCAATATCAGCAACATTGGCGCAATGGATATGCTTGCCTTACAGATTAAGTTGATGCAGGAAATATCGGGTATAAACTATGCTATTCAGGGACAGAAAGCCACAGCCGGAACGCCTGCCAGTCTGTATGCTCAGGAAGCCATGAACTCGGCCGTAAACTCAAAGTATATCATGGACAGCTATGCAGAGTTTATGAAACGCCTTGACTACAAAGCATTGAAGGTAGCACACCAGTATTATGAGGGTGAACGCCTGCTTGCTATTGCCGGAGACAGTTATTCAGATACAGCAAGGATATACAACGCAGCAGATGTTCAGGGGTTTGACTTTGAGTATGAGTTAACCCAATCCACCGACACGCCTACTTTCAGGCAGATCACAGACGACATATTGTTGAAGTTCTTGGAGATGCAGGCTATTGACCTTGAAACCTACCTCGAACACTCTACCATGCCTTTTGCACAAGGGTTGCTCGATACCATAAAGACAAAGAGAGAACAGATGATGCAGCAGCAGGCAGGTATGGCGCAAGGAGCAGGAGGAGGTCAGTTACCTCCCGAAGTGATGAGTATCCAGCAACCGGAGTTTAGCCCTGACGCAAGAAATGTTATCAACAAAATGATGGAAAGGGAAGTTGTGTAGTATCTTTGCAGCAAATCGTCCCGCGGCTTTGCTGTCGGGCGAGCTTTGTCAAACGAATTTGTCAAACGAATTTGTCAAACGAATTTGTCAAACTAAAACAGAATTTTATATGGAAACGAAAACATCATTAAACAACGAAACACCCGCCTGCGGCAAAAACGCTGTTGTGCGCAGTGCTTCTGAAATCGAATTAAGATTAAAAAACCTTAAACTTGAGCAAGATGATTGCAAAAAGTGGTATGAAGATGCCTACGCAAAATATGAATCAGACCGTGCTGAATATCTTGAAGCAAACAGGCAACTTGTAGAACTAAATGTCCAAGTAAAGCAACTCGAATGGGTGTTGGGGCTGCGTCCATAGCGTTGCACACAATATATTTGTTTGCGTAATATGAGCTATAATTGTACGATTACTTATGCATTTTTTACTTTCTATTAGTCATTACCGCCCTAAAGTCATTATGACTTCTTCATTGTGTGTGTTTTTGTTACGACAAACGGAGGACTGAAAAGCCCTCCGTTTTTCTTTGTTGCTTTCGGAAAGGTGTGTGGTGGTGTTTCCGAAATAAGATATGCTTGATGTTGGGCGTTAGGGTTGTATGTGTGTTTTGTACATATAGTAGTTATACGCAAGCACTACATTTCGTTTCCAAAGAGAGTTTGCGGTTCAAACTTTTTATTAAAATCTGCCACCCTCTTTAAAATAATATCGTAATACTTTTGTTCTTTTTCAATGCAAATAAATTGCCTTTTTGTTTTTAATGCTGCAAGTGCCGTAGTTCCGCTTCCAGAAAAGCAATCCAAAACCAACATATTTTCGTTCGTGTAGGTTTTAATAAGGTATTCAAATAATTCAATCGGTTTTTGTGTTGGATGCACCCTATCTTTGTATGGAACAGGGTGGTAAATTATTTCCTTTGGGTATCGTTGCAGAGATGTATCATTGGTATTTTTTGTAACAGTATTTCTTATGCTATTGCGTTGATTCATATCAAGCATATTGTTACTTTTTGGTTTATCAATATTCATTGTTTTTTCTCTTGAACTTCCCTTCCCTTTCATCATCTGCGGATTATAAATACTCTTAATTGAACCTTTATCATTCCACGCTTTTTTATATCCTGTTTTAGATAAAACCAAAATATCTTCGGTTATTCTTAATGGCTGTGCTTTTAATGCTTGAAAATTCGCACCCCTATCTTTTTCCCAAACCCACCTATATCTGTATATTTCAGCAAACAATCCACCAATCATAAACGCAAAAGGATTTTGAACACTTATACAAATAGTTCCTGTTGGTTTTATTACTCTTAAAAATTCAGATTTTAATATGTTCCAGTCAATTGGCTGTTTATCCCATTTACAGTCTGTTGTGTTATATGGCGGGTCTGTTAGTATTAAGTCAATACTTGCATCTTCAATGGTTTTTAATACATCAAAGCAGTTCCCATTTAATATTTCTTTTTTACCCTCGATCATTTTAATAAAAATTTTGTTTAGTGTTTCAAATTAAGTTTCTGCTAAAATTACCCTTTGTCAATAGGGTAAGCCTTATATTTTAACAAAATTTCATAATTTGTGTACAACTGCCTGTAATGGTCGCGTACACGTTCAATGTTGTCCGTCCATATTGAGCACTTGCGCGGCTGCTGTTTCGTGCCGTTAACGAGCCATATCTGGGTTATGTGGTAGGTGTGGGTGTGGGTCATATCAAATCATATTGCTCCAGAAACCCATCCAAATCCCTGACGAGCCAATACAATCCACCCGCCCGTTCAACGTCTGCCTGATACGCTCGCTGGTCGTCTGACTGACGGTCTTGCCCATGTTTAATCTCGATCTTAACCG
>Ga0209835_1000548_pt1 | contig 24313 bp, 14 predicted proteins | sample LakKivwa52mmetaG_FD_184138 | JGI IMG/M metagenome (GOLD analysis project Ga0209835, IMG submission 184138) | Anoxic lake water microbial communities from Lake Kivu, Rwanda to study Microbial Dark Matter (Phase II) - Lake Kivu water 52m metaG... | ecosystem: Environmental > Aquatic > Freshwater >... | reverse complement strand
GGCTAAGCGGGAAGTGGGATATTCTGATGCAACCAACTCATAGGCTTGTGCTGACTTAGTATACTTTCCTTCCTTTTCCAGCATTTCAGCCGCGTTAAAGAGCGCCACTTCGGATAAAGGAGCTCCCGGATACTTCCGCGCGACACCTTGTAAGGCCTCAGCAGCACCTTCAGCACCTTCTTTTTCCTGCAAGGCTGCAGCACCTCGAAAGGCAGCTTCCACACGCGAAGCTCTTCCCAGTTCTATATATAAAGTGTCAAGCGCCTCAGAAAAAAGTAGCTGATACCATTCTTCCGCCTTAGAATAGTTTCTTAGAGCCATATATGCGCCAGCATTAAGTTTATAGGCTTCTTGAAAATTTTTAGGATAGGGACGGATCTGCGCTATGCGCTCATAAAGGGGAATAGCTTGGTCAAAACGACCACGGTTATAAAAAACCGCAGCTTGAATCATGAGAACATCAGACAACTTATCTGATCTTGGAAAATACCGAGCATAGGCCTCAGCAGCTTTGACTATCCCCGTTTCGGCCCGCGAAAGAGCTGTATCAAGGCCCAATCCACCAAAAGTACTGTCTGAAGCTTCAAGCCTGGCTGTGCCACTTTCCCATTCTGCTTGGGCAGACGCCAGAGCTAAGAGTAAGGCACTTTCTCTATGTATAGGTTGGCGGTAGGCAGTAGCCACTCGCATAAAGTGATAATAAGCCGCAGAGTAATTTTTAATATTTTTATTGAGTATCAGCGCCAAATTCCACTCTACCTCATAGGCTGTGGGTGAGGTTGGGTATTGCTCTAAAAGGCGTGAGAAATTTTTCGCCACAGTAATGTAAAGACTACGGTCATTTTCAGCATGTGCCTTGCGCAAGACATTTTCTGAACTCTGCACAAGTATCTTCACTGCCTGTGAGTCAACAAAGGCCCTTTTTCCAGGATCTTCATGCGTACGGTACCAATCACTACCCCTGCTAAATTGGTCAAAAAAGGATAACAATTCTTCGTCAGCCTTGTCCCGTTTTTGCGTAAGCATATACACCTCAGCCAGCCGTAATTTGGCTTCAGGAGCACTGAGGGCCAAGGGATGATTATCAAGCAGAATACCGAGCGCTCTGATAGCTTGTTCATAATCGGACCGTTCCACATAGATATTGGCTATTTGGAGCAAAACCCTTGCAGAATAATTTTCGTTGCCTACTAGGGATAAAAATGACAAAGCTTCTTCAAGACCTCCGCTTTCATCAAGTGAAACAGCTAAAAACTCCACCGCTTCCTCACGCAAAAGTGGATTTAAAACCAACTCACGCGCTTGGGTTCCGCTAAAATTCAGATCTGCAGTTTCGATCAAACTCCGGAAAATAGAAACAGCCTCCGCATACCGGTCCTGTTGAAAATAACACCAGCCCAGCTTATACATAGCTTCGCCATACAAGGGGTGACGAGGTCCACCGATAGCCTTCCGGTAATAATCTGCCGCCAATGTATAGCCTTGCCCATTTTCAAGGTGAGGTCGATTATAAAAGTAATCTCCAATTTTAAGAAGCGATGAATGTAGATAACGAGATTGTTCAAAACGGGAGACCAGAGTTTTATAGAGTTCTAGAGCTTCATCTTCTTTTCCCATCCTGACTAAACAGAGGGCTTTGAAGAAGAGCGCTATATCATGTTGTTCTTTATACTCTTCCCGGGCTAATACCTGGTTATAGGCATTGACTGTAAGGGGATAAGTCACTTTGGGACCAGCAACATCCAAAAGTGTATGGAGAGGGTTTCCAGCACTATCTACTTGCCCAAGTAAGGCATCCAAGGAATCATCATGCTGATCCAATATTTTTTCGAATTTTTCGGTTTCACTTTCATATAAGAGTTCTGCCAACCGCAGCCATACTCCTCCATTGTAGGGAGAGGCAGGAAAGAGCTTGAGCATTACTTCTAAGTCTGCAATCAGCTTATCCCTCTGTTCAGAAACTAAATTTCGAAAGAAAGCTGTTTCTTTATTGATTTGATTTAACCTTTGTCTGAGCTTGGACAGACTGTCTGTATAGGCTTCTGATCGCCAGGAAAGCTGCGCTGAAGTTAAATTAGGCTCCTCTGGCTTCTTTGCGGCCTGGCTCACAAGACCAGAATCTTGGGGTGCTTTTACAACTTGCTGTGAAAAAACAGCATTACCGCCACAAGTGAGGCAGGCCCAAATAAAAATTATCCAGGAAGTCGGCCCAAATGCCTGGAATATGCGCGCCAGGCCTAAATTCTGTATCTTGGTCATGGGAGGGTAACCTCCTTCTCAAGATTCTGCAAGGCCTGTGAAAGTTCACGCTCCTGTTGTGATGATGTATAGAGGCTTTTTTTAAGCCTTCCATAAATCATAAGTCCCACATCTATATATTTTGCTTGCACTTGGGAAATATCTGCATTTTTCTTCTGGAGCCGAGCCATCAGCTCATATATATCGGAACGCAAACGAAAAAGATCTCTTCGTTTTTCGAGCAAAGCATCAAGCTGGCCATCCGATCCCATCCCCTTGGCAGGGGAATCCTGAGATTCTTTAATCTTCTTTTCTAGGCTTACCCACTGTCCTTCTATATATTCAAGATATTTTTTTTCGAGTGTCCCTTCGAGCTTCCAGTCTCCTAGAAACTCGGGAAAACGGTTAAGTTCGTTTTGGAGAAGCTGCAGGGAGGCAGAGAGTTTTTCTCCCTGGAGTGCGATATCACTGAGCTGATTAAGGGCTTTTTTATTTTTATTTCCTTGAAGTGAATAAGCGTCAAAAAGTCTTTTTTGGCGCCACTGAAAATCTTGCAAAAAGATTTTTTCTTCTTCAATCAACCCTCTGATCCGGGTAAATCGGGCATGGGAGGTTAGCTCTTCCCAAGTACGCCGGGCTTTTAGGGTATCGCGTAAGGCATAGTAACTGTCCATTCTGATTAGAGCGCTTTCATACATAAGATCTGGATCTTTGGCATTTAAAGTGGCAAGGGCCAAGGCCTGATCTGCCTTGCCCTGCAGCAAGTAAACAAAAGCTTTTTTTAACTGAGCGATGGGAAAATGAAGGGATGAGGATTTGATTTCTGAGTAGAGAGACAAGGCACTGTCGAGTATACCCGCTTCAGTATAGATCCGGCCCAAGGTAAGTGCCGCTTCATCTTGTAAAGCCCGATTTTTACCCATCTTGAAAAGGGTTCTAAGAGTGTCAATCGCTTCCACAGTCCGATTTTCCCGCGAAAGGAGAAATCCCTTCAGAAAGAGGAAAGAGGGCCGAAAAGGTCCTTGGTCCTGAGGTACAGAGGACGCCGACAAGGCTTCCGCATCTCTGCCTTGCGCTGCGTAGGCCTTGGCCACAAGATAGGCAGCACCCGCATTTAAATTTCCATTGGGAAATTTTTCTCTGAGAGCTTTCCAGGACAGCTCCATATCGGATTCACGCCCCTGTGCCGCATGTAATTGGGTAACCCTAAAAAGACTTTTTTCTTCAAACTGAGTTTGTGGTGCAAAATAGAGTGTTTGCCGATAACTTTCCAAGGCTAGTTCGGGCAGATTTAGAGCCAAGTAACATTCAGCCAAGAGGAAGTGATAAAAGTCCAACCGTCCATCGGGTAAAGAAAGATTCAAAAGGCGTCGCAATTCGACCACTACACTGCGGTAATTTCCGGATTGATAATTACGCATAAGATCAGAGTTGACCTCAGGCCCATAAAATTCTGTTTCAAATCCTGGGTCAAAAATTTCATTTACTGCATCACTAAATAAGAAATCAGCACCTTGGGCCCTAGTGCAGGGCACACCTAGGAGGCCTAACCCAAGACATATACAAATTAATTTTACCTTTAAAAAATGGGTGAATAGAGAGCCTTGCACTCGTACTTGTTTACTTTTAGCAGGAGCCGAAACCCTGCGGAAAAGTAGAGCACTATAGCCCATGGGAATGGGCAAAGGATATTTTCTCATAAGCAACATCTAAACCCTATATCTGCATCTTGAGTTTCAATACGGCCTGGAAAAGTAAGTCCGCAAGTCGCAGACCTTTCCTGAGCAAAACCGCCCCCCATCAATACATAGTGACTGTCTGTATATCCATCGACCCATTCCCAGACATTGCCCACCATATCAAAGGCCCCCCACTCATTTTGACATTCCTTGTATTTTCCGGATGATTCAACCTGTTTTTGTTTAACTGCACACTTTTGGTCTTTGTATTGGTTACCATAGGAATAGGCAAGGTTCCAGGGGCCCTTACATGCTGATTCCCAGGATTCTGCCTTACACAGATTTCTCCCTTTTTCGTGACAATAAGAAGCCGCCTGCGCCCAATTCACTCCCGTCAAGGGTGTAGCCCCAGCCTGATTTGGCCATTCATAACGATCTATACAAAAGGTTTCTGTGGGTAAAACTACCAGTACCATGTCGGAAGGGCAGGGACGGCGTACCGGTATATTCCGTGTATATTTCTCAACCTGGCCCCGGCTGTCCTTAACCTCAAGTGTCACTTCAAATTCTCGGGCTGATGTATAAGTGAAAAACTGTTGCGTCTGCGCGCTAAAGGGAACATCATAGGAACCATCCCCGTCGAAATCCCAACGGTACTGTAAGGTGCCAGGAGGACTTTCCTCATCAGCTGTGAGCGCAGCATCAAACAGTGCCTTCTGGCCTTGATAGAGTGTAGCAGGTAAAACCGAAAAATTAGGTTCTGGTGGAAGATCGAGGCTAAATACCGCTTTTTGCTTAGGACCTGAAAAACCTGCCTGGTCCATGGCAAAATACCAAAGGGTATCCGTTTTTTGTACAACCAGAGGTTCTGTATAGACAGCTGATTTTTGCGAGAGGGTTGTTGAATCATAGCTGAAGAAGATCAGATTTCCAGGTTGACTGCTCAATTCAACTCTGATGATTTCCCTGAAAAACCCCGGGGGAGGATTGACCCGTACATGAGGTGAGAGTAAATCAAGCTCATAGACAGGTGTTTGGTTCCCTGCCCGGTCACTAGCCCGATACTTCAACAACACTCGAACACTCCTTTCTAAAGTGAGAAAAAGGGGTTCTTGTACATAGGGATTGCCCAGTGTTGGGGAAGTAGGCCCTGGGAGGCTGCCATCCAGTGTGTAATTAATACGGGCCGGTTCATCACTGTCAAAGCGCAGCCTTATTTGTTTGCCCGTTTGTTCTGGTAGTAGAACTGGGACTATACGAGGAGCTTGGGGATCGATGATATAGCTCTGTTCCTCAATCACTGATCCCGTCAGTGCAGAATCAGTTCTGGCCCTGATTGTATAGTGACCTGTATAGTCAAGTTTTAATGAATCGCGAAAAAGCTTCCAGGCCCCTAACTGGGTACTTTTTGTTTGCCTAGGACCCTCGATTTCATAAAAAACACTGCCCCCATTTTGTATTTCAGATTGGCTAAGATGTATGCTCAGTGGTTTGTTATAAATTCCGCCAGGTGGTTGAAATACAACGCGGGGCTTTGAAATTTCAGTTATCTCAAGAGGAGGGGATACATTTCCCAGACTGTCTACAGCTACCAAAGAAACCCTTTCTCCCGCTGCAAAGCTCTGCTCTGGCCTAAAACGGGGAGAGCTAATACTGGCCGTTCCCTGTGTCGAAACATAAACAGTGGCTAGTTCACTAGTTTGCACAATCAGTTGGTAGCGAGAACTGTCAGGTATTCTTCGGATACTGTATGATAAGGTGGGTGGCTTTGTATCTATGATATACTGGAGATCTTCTTGCGCTGAATGGTTGCCGGCCAGGTCGCGTGCCAGATAACGCAATATATAAGTACCATCCCCCTCAAGAGTGAGGGAATTTTGGATGCCTGTCAATTTTCGAGGACTGAGGGCCGGTGCTGTTCCATCTAAACTATAACGGTAAACACAAGGTTCGGAGCAGGTATAGCGTAGATCAATTTTACCCCGGTAAGTACCAGGGGGCGGATACATCTGCACCTTTGGTCCAGATGTATCACTACTGGCTGTAAAAGCTTTGATAGAGGATAAATTTCCCAAGGTATCAATTGCAAGGAACCTGATGAGCATAGTGGCATTGGGTTTGAGGGGTAAGGGCGCAAGGTATCGTGTGCTTGCCAAACCAGGGGCTGAACCATCGGTGGAGTAAAAAATAGCTCCGGCTTCAGATGAAAAAAGCCTCACTTCAGCCTTTTGTAAGTCCACAGTATATCGGGTAACAGGGGGAGTTTTGTCTACCGTGATCTGATAGGTTTGAATTTCTGAAGCCCGCCCGGCTAAATTAATGGCAGCCAGCCGTAACTGATGTCGCCCTTCAGATAGGGTAATTGCTTCCCCGGCATGCATAAATGAAGTAAGAGGTGCAAAAGGATCTAATGTATAGACTGCCCTAACCGCGTTTTCAAGTTCTAGATCAAGAGTGGGTTCAAAGCGAAAGGACCTTTCTTTGGTGAGAAGCCTGACTTTTGGATCGCCTAAAGCCAGTATATAATTTTCCTTAAATAATGGGCTGATTTTCCCTTGGCCGTAATCAATGCAAAAGTAGAGAGTTGTAGATACATTCACTTCGATCTTAGCACCTGTATAGGGCTGAAGGTTGGTTGAGTCGCCTAGGGACCAAAGGATTTTCTGGTTTGGGGGGTGTGAAATAAAAACCGACCTGGCACCCTCGTAGATTCCTCCTGGTGGTTCAGCTAAGGGCACCGCAGACTTTGAAGAGTCAGGTGGCAAAACGGTATAGAGATAGGGACCATAAAACTTTTCTTCACCCAGTAAATTTTCTTGTACAATTTTTAGTGCGATCTTTCCTGGATTTTCAAGTTTAATCACGCCTTTGTAAAGGTGCGTTTCATCTCTAACAACGGTATCAGTTGTAGCATAGTATAAGCGCCCATCGTAAGGTGAGGTTATTCTGATATACAAGGGCTGAGGATAAGTACCCGGTGGCGGGTCAAACAAGAGCTGGGCCTTATCAGTGGCGGCCTGGCTCAAAGTTACCAAGAAAAGCCCAAGGAACAACCCCTTGAGTCTGAAGCCCCAATAAGCTAACAAACCTTTAAAGCTGTCTTGTTTAAATGATGCTCGGTAATAGGCCATAGATTGCTGTATTTTTTCCTATAAGAGTTTCAATTGCAGGAGTTCTTCTTTGATAACATCTTTATCCTTGGTTTTTTTCACAAAGTCCATAGCCTTCTCTAAAAACTTTTCTGCACTTTTTTTATTACCCATTACTTTTCTTTGATAGCGGCCCATCCAGTAATAATTTTCCCAATACTCGGGAGCTAGTTGTATAGCTAGCAAAAGATGTTCTAACGCCTTTTTGGGGGCATCAACCCGGCGGGATTGCCCTTGCACAATTTGCTCTATATAACATTTTGCCAAATGTATATGATACCTTTTTTCACGAGGATCAACCTTTAAGAGAGGCTCAACCGCCAAAATAGCCCGATCGAACATCCCCTCTTCATAATAAGAAGACCCTAATTCCATTTGCACCTCAGGTGAATTGGAAAAGTTTACTTCTATGTATTGAAGATGTGATTGGGCCCGCTCAGAATCTCGAACACGAATAAGAGCTCTGGCCAGAGCAATGCGTTGCCTATAGGCCATGGGTTTTAGATCAATGACATCTTGCAAATAATCAATTGCTTCTTCAAAGGCTTTACGGTTGAGTGATTTTTCAGCAAGGCGAGATAGGGTTGAAATATTTTCCGGGTCAACCTCCCTCACGCGATTTAAGATGGCATATTCTTCGGGATCTTGGCCGGTGTACTGATAAACCCGCGCCAGCCCTAACAAGGCCACCGTATCGGTTTGATTATATTCCAAGGCCTTTTTAAGATACTGTTCTGCCTGCCCTGTTGAACCGTAATCAGCTTCGAGTAGTCCCAAATTTACAAGAGTTTTACTTGAATGGGGATAAAGGGTGAGTATCCTCTGGAATACCACCTTACTCTCTTTTATTCTACCCTCTTGAATTTCAAGAATCGCGAGATTGAGAAGCGAACTTAGGGTATCCTGCCTGAGTTCTATATTTGTTTCAAAAGCCTTTCGTGCTTTTTTAACCCACCCCAACTCATAATAAGCAATACCCAGGTTTATGCGTGCTGGAAAAAAATCAGGATATTGGTCAAGCAGTTCTTTAAGTATATCTATACTGCGTGCATATTCTCGTGACATCCTGAGGGCAATGGCGTATTGGAGTCTATACTTGGGTTCACCCAGAGAGTACTTTACCAACTTTTGATAATAGGGCAAGGCTAAGTCTGGTTCATCATGAGATATGTATTCTTCACCCAAAGTCATATAATACTCCAGGACGGAAGGATTAAAGTTTATGGCGGCAATCAGGTAAGAAACTGCCCGAGAATAAGAACCCACCGATTGATAGTACAGACCTTGCACATATTCGAGTTCAGCGAGATTTCCGGGCACTTGGGTTTTGAGACGCCGTAAAGTACGCAAAGCGCTTTCAGATTTACCTTGTCTCAAAAGAACTCGTATCCTGATAAGATCAGTGCTCCAGGTACTTGCAGCTTCTGGAAGCTGCTCAAGTAGGGATAGGGCTTCTTGGTCTTTACCCAGCTGAAAATAAGCCTGGGCCTCTACAGCCAGGGGTTCAGTAAACGAAGGATCAAGTTCGCGAGCCCGTTTTAAGGGATAAAAAACTCTCCGAAAATCGCGTTGATTAAAATACCGTACACCCATTACAAAAGCACCATAGGCTTCGGTATGGGTAGAGGGCCTGGTTTTAAGGACCTCTAAAACTTCAGGCTCCAAAGGCCCTGTTGCATTGAAAACTTTATGGATCACTGACTGGATAAAATCAAAGGGATCCAAGGCTTTTCTAACTAATGTATCTGTCCTTTCTTCCTGACTTTCTGTTTTTACCCAACGGATATATCCAATGAAATCAGGGCCTCGGCGCTCATAGGCAATATCAGCTATGAGCCCTACACCCAGACTTTTTCCTACTTGTCTTAAACAGGCGTCAGCTTCATTGAGGAAACAGTTTTGCAGCAAAGCATGTAATTGATGAGCGGGCGGTACAAAATGGCGCTTGCTAAACTGCCCAGCCCTATAAAAATGTTCCTCTAATGCCGCACCCACCCATAAATCCCGACTTTGTGCAGCAATAAGTTGGGGAGTTAAAAGTGCAAGGCCGCGGCCCTGACCAGCCTCGGGAAAGACGGGTGTGGGGCCGAGTGGAGACCCCTGTGTAGTTTGGATAGCCGCTGGAGTCGTTGGACTCTGAGCCCAAGCAGTTAAATGAAATGAAAATAAGACTAAAACATGCCAAATAGAGAAAGAAGTAACTGTGCATTTCTTGGTGCATGGACCCCAAGAATGTTTTTTTTTCCACGACTGGCTATTATTAGTGCCCGGAAACATTTTATTTAAGATAAACATTTAAAAACCTAGCCAGGATAAAACCTTTATGAAAGCTGTAAGCCAAGGAGCCATGATCGTTGCCAGTTGCGTGCTGGGTAGCCGCATCTTGGGCATTATCCGAGAAATGGTATTTGCTCGGCTTATTGGTGCCGGAGCTGAGAAGAGCGCTTATGACTTAGCCTTTCTTTTACCTGATACCCTCAATTCTCTAGTATCTACTGGGTATTTGTCGATTACTTTCCTACCTATTTTTTCAGCCTACCTTTTAGCAGGTCATGAAAAGAAGGCTTGGCGTTTTTTTTCCAATACCCTACTGGTCTTGGGAGGTTTGCTTTCCCTGTGTTGTCTTATAGCCTGGATTTTTGCGGAACCCTTACTCAAACTACTTGTCCAGTCCCACCCCGAACCTCAACTCCTCAGCCAAGCTGTTTTTTTATGCCGCATTATTTTGCCTGCCCAAGTTTTCTTTTTCATGGGTGCCATCCTCACGGCCATACAACATTCCAGGCAACGATTTTTTATTCCGGCTTTTAGCGGGATTGTTTATAATCTTTTTATAATAGCAGGAGGGGTGTTAGGTGCGAAATGGGGTGTTACGGGCTTTGCATGGGGAGTATTTTTAGGTGCCCTCTGTGGAAACGGGTTATTACAAGTTTTTGGGGCTCAGATCCCCTTCAAAAACCTTCGTTTCAGTTTTAATGTATTTGACCCAGATCTACACCGATATGTATTGCTCACCTTACCCCTCATGCTCAGTTTGGGAGCTGTTTTTTCTTTAGAGTTTACCTACCGCTCTTTTGGTTTTCAGGATGGCGCTGACCAGGTTGCCCTTCTCGGGTATGCATACCGTTTGGCTTTTGCGGGCGTAGGTATACTGGGTTATTCAGCGGGTGTAGCATCTTATCCACAACTGGTTAAATGGGCCCAGGAAAAACAACATAAACTCATGGGCCAACTCATCTGGCGGGGCTATCAAAAAATACTGATGATTGCCCTTCTGCTCATGCTCATGTTATCCACTGCCGCACTACCCTTAGTGCGTCTCTTACTTGAAAGGGGTGCCTTTACTTTTAACGACAGCTTGGCTGTAGCGCATTATCTGCAAGTTTACGCCTGGATTTTACCGCTGATGTCGGCACAGGCACTTGTCTTGCGTGGCTGGTATGCCCGTCAACAATTCTGGCGCCCTTCGCTTTTTCAAACTTCCATTTTTATCCTTTCCCTACCTCTCTATCACTTCATGATACCTAGATGGGGAACGCTTTTTATCCCCTTATTGGGTGTAACCACTACATTTATTCAACTCTGTGTATTGAGTTACCCCTGGATGCGCCCGCCCTATCAGGATTCACAAAAGGATAAGGCCATCTTTTTGTTTAGACTCTTACTGTGTATTCTATTGGGTTGGAGCGTTCATCTATTACTGATTAAAACCCTTGTAGAACCCCTGATGATAAATAATCATCCAAGTCTGGCATACTTAATTTTCCTGGTGATGCTGGTGAGTCTTTTGCATCTTGTTTCCCAACTTATATTTTGGAAAGCAACAGGCTTAAGTCAAGACTGGCAAGGAAATTTACTACCCTCGCGAATCAAAAATAAGTGGACTGAGCTTGTTAAAAAAATTAGAGGACACCAATGAAAAGTGTTTTAGTTTCTTTCAAGGTGATGAATCTGTGCCTTATTTTTGCCCTCACTAGCCTCAGCACTTATGCGTTAACCCCACAAAAAAGCTCTGTCTTAAAGCCCGATCTGCTTTGGGCGACAGCCCAGAGTGCTTATAGAAATAAACAATGGTTTGCTTCCCGCGAAGCTGCCTACGAACTGGCAGCAGAACCCCGCGTGGACAGCCTAGCAGGAAAAGCCCTCCTTCTTTATGCCGCTGCCCATTACCGCGAAGGGCAAGCGCAAAAAGCTCTAGTTGCCCTAAATAATTATTTGACTTTATTCCCTCAAGGACGCTACCGGGCTTATGCCCATTTGTATAGGGGTCTTTTTTTATTGCGCACTGGCCAAACTAACGAGGCCACTGAACAACTTGCGAAATGCATTCATACAGCTCCAAACAAAGAAATTCTTGGCCTTTGTGAAAGTGAACTAAAATCACTTTTATCACGGATTCCCCCTCCCTCAGCATATACATCTTTACTAGCCAGTTTACCAAGTTATTCTGCGCTCAGCACTACGGGCTCAAAATCAGTCTCTGCACCTCAAGTTATTCTTTTACTTCCCTTAAGTGGCCCTTGGGCAGACTTAGGTACAAGTTTGCTTGAAGGAATACAGTTAGGATGGGAGCAAAGACTGAGTAAAAAAAGCCGGGAAGAATTGAGTTTACGCATCATTGATGACCGGGGTCAGCCCCTCTATGCCGTCCAGACACTTGCTAAAATTCTTGAAAATGAAAAAGTGATCGCCGTGTTGGGCCCTGCCTTATCTGATGTGACCTTGGCAACTGCTCTATACATGTCTAGCCATTACCCACAAATCCCCTTATTGAGCCCTACTGCCACAGCTCAGGGTTTGAGTAGCCTGGGCCCTTCTATTTTTCAAACCAATGTGCCTACCCACCTTTTAGGTGAAGGGCTTGGTGCGTATGTAGCGCGCTGTTTGGGATTCCAGCAGGCTATGGTAATGCATTCAGGAAATGAATATGGCCTTGAACTCGAAAGAGGTTTTCAATTAGGACTAAATAAAAATAATGCCAGTATACTCCAAACCCATGTCTATACATCTGGTTTGGAAGATTACTCAATTGATTTCAAAACAATAAGACAGGCCCTTTTTCCTGGCCTGTATTTACGCCAACAACAACAATCCTGGGTAAGGCCCCTTCTTCCCACAGCAACCGAGAAAAATGAATGGTTAACAAGTAAGGCACTGGAAATCCCAGCCCTCTTCCTAGCCGCTTCAAATTCCCATGAGGCTTATGTACTGGCTTCTCAAAGTAAATATAACAGGCTTAAAACAAGATTTCTGGGCTCCTCAGCCTGGCAGGACAATGATTTTATTAGACAATATGGGCCAGATATCCAAGGAAGCCTTATTAGTGCTGAATATGATTATAGCGATACTTCTACTCTCTACCGGGTGTTTAGGGATGCGTATCTTCAAAAATTCAAAAAAAGTCCGCTTAAAACTGCTACCCTGGGTTTTGATGCTGCTGCCTTTTTTGCCCATGCCTACAATCAAGGGGGCTCACAAAACATACTTGAAAAATTTTCACAAATCACAGAGCTTTCTGGTTCTCGTGGACGCATACAGATGAATAAAAACCGCTATAATGAAGCGACAGTCATACTTGAAGTAAAAGGCCGATCCTTGATTAGAGCCACTTGCCCACAAGAAAAACTTGCCCTTTAGCCTCTTGGTATCACAATTAAATTCCCCTAGACTAGTAAGCAAAAATATTTAACTAGACTTAGATTTTTGTTATTTAGTGTATTTGACTTGTCCAGTCTTTCCTTAAACCTTCTGATACATAGAGCACCTCACTCGAATCCATATAGAGGAGCTGGGGCTTAGTATTTGGATCGGCACCAACTTTCTGGACGAGTTGTGCAAGCGAATCTACCGGATAAATAAACAATAGACTGGCCAATAAATCCGCTTCCAAGGCATCTTGGGCGCTGATGGAAAGACTCCATTTGTCGCCTTGAGGTAGGCCTGTGCGCATGTCAATTAAGTGATGTATGCGTTTTTGGTTGATGAGTACATATCGTTCATAATCTCCCGAAGTTGAAAAGCCCCTGCGAAATGGGTTATGCGCAGTATAGATACCCAGTAAGGCGCTCCCTGCATCAGGCTTGTAACCCGAAGTTCCTTTGCGCGGGTGCTTAACTCCAATAACCCAGGGTTTTTCTTTGTAACTTAAACCCTTAAACTGCATGTCGCCTGCTGCAGCCACCAGATAGTTTTGGATACCTTGCGCATCAAGGTAACGAGCCAAGCCCCGGACAGCATAACCCTTGCTGCATGATCCCAAAGTCAGTTGTAAAGAGTCCACCAGACTGATCAGCTTACCACTTTGGTAAATCCAAAAGCTTTGTGATCCTGTTTGCGACCATCTTTGACCCAATAAAGACAGGTGCTTATAATGTTGTACACTGTCTCTTGGTTTTTTACCCCCCCAAGATCCTGTATTTTCAAGTAGGCCATGATACTCCAGCCAAGCTCTGGCAAGAGGTGAAAAAGGCCCCTGAGGGCTAATAGCTGGGTGTGACTCTATATATTCCCATAACTCCCGCACTGCCCCGTTAAGATCTACTGTACAAGGAGCCGTGCAACGAGCCAGGCGATAAAAAGGGTGTATAGGTTGATTTTCTGAAAAAACAGAATCGAAATATGTGAGTATAGAATCAGTTTGCTGTTTGAGTACTTTTTGTTTATTGCGAGGAGCTTGCCAATGCAACAGTACCTGAGTATGTAAAGAAATCTGTTCTAAATGAACCCAGCTTGGTTGTTTGTAAAAAAACATTACACTATACAGCAGGACTGAAAGTGCCAGACACAACAACAGAATCCGAATCAACTTTTTAGAGTGGAGCAAAACTCTATCCTGCTTCCATTAAGAACAACCCAGCGGTATTTTTGGATCGTTTTATCATGTTGTTTTTTCCAACTATTCTTTGAGTGGAGTACACTAGGAGTTTACAAAAACCGCTCTATGTATATTCCACTACATTTATATCAGGGGGTGGTTCGGAAACTACCCGTTGAATTTGTAGAGGAAGGGTTTGCTGGGTTTGCGAGAGAACCCGCACCTCCTTGCTGGCCCATACTGGAACTACTTAATCCTTGGGAAGTTAGACCGCTGTTACCCATACCCTGCTGCATCATGCCATTACCAGTAGCAGAATGCGCTAGACCTGCATGACCCAAAACTTGGTTGGGCATATTTGGGCTACTTGGTGCCTGTGCTGCCATGCCAGGGTTCCCCGTACTGGCATGTGTTGTACCATTGCCTGATATAGAATGTGACATGCCTGCGCCAGCGCCCTGATTGATTGTTCCCCCATAGGTTCCTCCATAAGCTCCTGGAGAGTGAGGACTTGTTTGGCCTCGGGGTGAGAGAGTATCATCATTAGCTTCCATACTGTTCAGCCAATCAAGCTGACTGAGGCAAAAATGCTTAAAGCGGATAAAGTGTTGTTTTTTTTGATTTTCCAGGTATTCAATTTCATCGCGTAAGCGCCGGATGCGGTCAGTAAATTCGGACAATTCTTCATGGGCCCGTTGACGAGCTTCATGAATGATGAGTTGTGCTTCGTGTTCGGCAGTCCTACGCTTTTCCTCCAGAGTTGTTTGCATAGTTAGGACACTATCTTGGAGTGTTTTTTCGATCAAACGGAAATGGCTGAGTTTTTCTTGCAATACAAGAAGTTCCTCACCCTTACTAGTATTTTCACGTGTAAGAGTTTCCATTTCACGGGCAATGGACTCAAGAGCGCTACGCACCTCAACCGTATCATAACCACTCATTTTTTTGTTGAATTCTAGTTTGCGAATCTCAAGAGGAGTAATCATTATTTATCCTTTTTTTACTCAGTATAGAGTCTTTAATTGGTTAGAAAAGTAAAAGTAATTTTGTAGCATTATAAAATTTTTCCAATGGCCCAGACCGCTACTTTGACTCCCAGTATAGCTACTATATAGGAAAGGTCTATACCTTGCACAGGTGGAACCGATTTTCGGCAAAAGGCTAACAAAGGTTCGGTGATGTTTCTGATTTTTAGGAACCAGGGTGTGGCCTGCCATTCAACAATAAAAGACTCAACAACCCATCGGAAGATCAAAACTATTATTAAAACATCACCCGCTGTATCAATTAGGCCCAGCATTAAACATTTCCCCCTCTGTCGCCAAAAAGCTCAGTACCCACACGAATATAATGACTTCCCTCTTCAATAGCGAACTCAAAATCTGCACTCATCCCCATAGAGAGTTTTAGATCAGGCAATGACAATTGAGTTTTTAGTTGATCCGAAAATTTAGCAAGTTGGGCAAAGCCCTTGCGCAGTGAGGTAGGGTCCGCCCCATAAGGAGCCATCGTCATAAGCCCCTGCAATGTGAGTCCGGATAAAGGCCATATTTTTTGGAGTTCTATGGCCCAGTCTTGAGGTGTTAGTCCGGCTTTAGATGCTTCTTGCCACATATTACATTCTAAAAAGACTTTTGAGCTTATGCCCAGTTCTTGAGAAATCTGGCTGACACGCATTAACAAACCCAGGCTGTCTATAGAATGGATTGCAAAACAATAAGGCAAAATTTTGCGCACCTTATTGGATTGGAGACGACCGATAAAATGCAACCTAACTGGGTGGCTTGGGTAGAGGCTAGACGAGAGCATATTATTTTGATTATTCAGAAGGTCGGGGTCAGTCAAAATTGTCCCATTAAAAAATTTGGGGTTGGATTCGGCTACAAAAGCACCCCTTGCCACAGGAAAAAAAGGTGCCGGATAAAGAAGATGGGCTAATTCATCTTGTTTAGCCAGCACTTCTTGAACCCTGCTCTCACCGAAATCCCTAGCTCCCAAAGAATAGGCTTCTACCAAAGCAGCAGCTGGTTGTGTTTTACTTACCCAAATGAGCTGTATATCGGTTGGATGGCGGCCTGATTTATGACATGCTCGCATTATGCGATCTTGTAAGCTTTGGTACCGTTCCTTAAGAGTATACATGTCTCAAAAGTAAAAAAAAGACCCGCGTAAGGCAGGTCTTTATGGTTAGCTTACCACTTGTTTATTAAATAGCTAAAACCATTGAATTGTTATTTATAAGCCCTTTTAACGGCTAATTACATCTGAGGCCAGAGTACGACCCAGTTTAGATTCAACCTCAATACTTTGAAAAACTAGAGAAATTTCTTCTTGAATGGGGCCTGCTGTTGTGGGCTTCGAAGCAGGCGTGTTTTGTTTGATACTAACGACATTAGCGTTTGAAAGGGTTACCACATAACTGAGCACTTCAGAACCCATTGGGTTGGTTTCATAAAATTCAATAACAACTTTTTTGATTATCTCACCTGTAACAGCTGCCTGGAAAAATTGTGGGCTCGAAAAGCCCAAGGCCTTGGTTATAAGCAGCGGGGCGTGACGGCGACGACCCGAGGGACGGCCCGATGTTGAGTCAATAGGAAGGCTAAGACCAGACTGAAAAGCCAAGGCGGGTATTTTTGTTTTAAACTTTTCACGAGGACTCTCACCTTTAAAAAGACCTTGCCGTGTACCCTCTACCGTAAAAAAAATACTGCTTTGCGCATAAACTGAGAGGGATAAAAAGGCCCCCAGGCCTAAAATAAAAACTGTTCTTGATAAATATTTTTGGATTCCCATAAGCGACCCCATGTTTTAATGCCGAAGCGACATTTTGGTGAGAAGTAAAGAAGAACTGCAATTTTAGACTTTAGGATTAAAGAACCCTATTGTCTTGTTTAAAGTATCAACGGTGAAAAAATTTGGCAAGAGTCAAAAAGCCACTTCCTGATTTTCCTTGAAGAGGACGTCCTAAACAGTGGTAAAATAGTGTTTATCCCATGTCATTTCCCACTCTTTTTGTAAAGAATAGAAAAAACCCACTTTTTTTAAGATGGGCCAGAATCCTGGCCTTACTTTTTATGTCTACTCTCGCCTCTCTGTGTATGGTCTTTATATACCAGAACACTGACCGTTTAGTGCGGATGGAAATGATTGAAAAAACGGAACTGGTTGCAGGTGGGATCAATTTTGATAAGCTGCGAGCTCTCTCAGGTACGCAAGCAGATTTAACACACCCGGATTACCTTTACCTCAAAGATCAGCTGATGCAAATCAGGTCACGCGACCCAGATTACAAATTCATATATATCATGGGACAAAGGCCTGACGATTCCATTTATTTTTTTGCTGACAGTGAGACCCCAGGCTCCGCGGACGAATCACCACCAGGTGAAATTTATCCTGACCCTTCCCCAGAAGAACTGATGGTTTTTAAGGAAAAAAAAGCATTAGCTATGGGCCCCTACAGCACTCGTTGGGGCACCTTTATAAGTGCACAGGTACCCTTGATTTATACTCCCCCTGTCCGGCCGGGTACAAAAAGTCCTCTGCAAGCAAAAGAACTGACCCTGAAAGCCCTTGAATATGCCAAAAAATCAGGCACTGACCAATTGTTTACACAACTCAACAAACGTTGGGGTTTATTTGTTAAAGATGATATCTATGTATTTGCCTATAACCTCAAAGGTGTTCTTGTTGCTCATCCCATGAGACCTGAACTCATTGGTGCTAACCTCCTCAACACACCCGACCGCCCAGGTGGCCGACTCTTCCGGAAAACTATTATAGAAGGCGCCCTAAATAAAGGTCAGGGCTGGGTGGACTATGAATACCATAATCCCCTAAGTAACAACATCGAATACAAAACAAGTTTTTATATCCGGTATGACTCGATAGTTCTTTGTGCAGGAGCCTATAGCGACAAGGCACGTGTTCTCGGCACCCTGGGAATGGACAAGGATGCATCCAAATGGCGACGAGAAATACTCACGCGTTCTGCTATTCCCTTGACCTTAGTGTTACTTATTTTAATTGGTGTGGGAGTTCTAATTCTGCTCTCCCGCAAAGAGGAACACACATCAAGAACTCTCATTAGGCGCCTTTTTCCTTTCCTACTCCTAATTTTAGTTTCCCTCTTTGGTCTCGCAGCCTATATGCTCTATTATATATACAGTTCTCAATTGCATAATCAAGTTACTCAGCAAAATCGCGCACTTAAGTCCCGTTATGAAATTCTTTTACGGGAACAATGCCAGGGATTGCTTTCGAGCATACACCTGCTCTTTAACGACGCTTCCACTACATCGGCTCTGCTTCAATCTGATAGCCAAAAACTTAAGAACCTGGGCTTAAACGCCTTTAGTACTCTTAACAAAATCAGTCAGGTTTCTGAGGTAACTTATTTCGATCGAAATGGACGCTGTCTGGTTGATTTATCACAAACAAGTAGGGGCTGTAAAACTCTTGATTATCTTGAATTAAAAAAATTATCCATAAACTCCTCTGGACTTTATGGTTTAGATCTTGATTCAGCAGGCCACCTGAGCTTGCACGCTGTTCTGCCATTTTTTAAAGACTCGGTTAAGGTAGGCTATATAGCCTTAAGGAAAGAAGTTGATGATCTACTCAATAAACTCTTATACAACAGCCAGAAAACAGAACTTGCTCTTCTTATACATAAAAAGTTAATCGATTCGACCCAATGGGAAAATAGCACTTCGCATTCTCAAAATAGCCCACAATGGGATTTGTTAGAAACTCAACTCGCAACACATTTCTCTTTCCTATCCTTCCCCAGCACCCTCTTCAAGAAAATATATACCCAGTCCAATTGGGAAGATTTCACAGCCAGGACTTATGACTTTAAACATGAGCATGCTTTTTGGCATTTTTCACCTTTTTCCTTACAGGATTATGCAGGCAGGGAGATTGGTAACCTGATTTTGATGAATGATGTTACATCACGAAAGGACGATTTAAGAAAAAAGAGCACACTTTTAGGAGTGGGTATGGGTGGTCTCTTGGGTATCCTTATTTTTATAATCTTCCTGGTTTTGCGGCGCATTGAAAAAGTCATCAGGACACAGTCCATGCTTTTAAAAGAAAGCGAAGAACATTACCGGAAGATATTTAATGATTCACCCGATGCCTATATGCTCCTTAAAGATGGTATTTTGATTGACTGCAACTGTGAAGCCGAAAAATTATTGATGACTCATAAGTCTCTACTCGTCGGCAAAACTCCCATGGATATATCCCCAAAATTTCAGGAAGGGGGCCAGTTATCAAGGCCCTTGGCAGAGGAAAAACTTGCACGCGCCCTAACAGAGGGCCATACAAATTTTGAATGGCTCCACCGCCGGGCTAATGGGGAAACCTTCCCTGCAGAAATTTTCCTTTCCTCTACTGTATATAGAGGAGAAAGATTAATACTGGCCACTTTAAGGGATATCACCGCACGAAAAAACAATGAATTAATTCTCAAGAACACCAATCAAAAACTTGAAATTGCTATTGCACAGGCCAATAGCCTTGCTTCTGAAGCTCATTCAGCTAACCTCGCCAAAAGCGAGTTTTTGGCCAATATGAGTCATGAAATTCGGACGCCGATGAATGGGGTTATAGGCATGACAACCCTACTTGAATCCACCACACTCAATGAAGAGCAAAAGCGCTATACAGAAATCATTCGCTCCAGCAGTGAGTCTTTACTGACCTTAATCAATGATATCCTTGATTTTTCAAAAATTGAGGCAGGCAAACTTGATTTGGAAAGTATACCTTTCGATTTATATTCTCTCCTTGATGAATTTTCAGCCATGGTGGCCCCCCTGGCACATACTAAAAATCTTGAATTTATAACATATATAGACCCAAGCACACCGGTATCTTTTTTAGGTGACCCCGGAAGACTAAGACAGATACTTATTAATTTAACGGGTAATTCGATTAAATTCACCTCACAAGGTGAAATTTGTATTCGTGTAGAATATACATCTACAACTAAAGACCTCCCCTGTTTAAAATTTTCCATTAGAGATACGGGCATAGGAATTCCTCCTGAAAAGCAGGCTCTCTTATTCAACAAATTCACACAAGTAGATGCCTCCACAACCCGTAAATTTGGAGGTACGGGTCTGGGACTTGCTATATCTAAACAACTAGTAGAGCTCATGGGAGGCCAAATAGGGCTCACAAGTAAATTAGGAGAAGGTTCCGAGTTCTGGTTTACTCTGACTTTACCAGTTAAAGACAAGGACCCCAAGGTGGTTATCCAACCCGGTAGATTAAAAAACGAGAATATACTGGTAGTGGATGACAATGCCACTAACCGCGAACTCCTTGGCACTCAATTTAAAAAATGGAACCTTGTTTACACCGATGTATCGAGTGGTTCTGAGGCTCTAGAAACCCTCATCCAGGCACATTCGGCAGGTCGCCCTTTTACCCTTGCCCTTGTAGACCAACAGATGCCAGGAATGTCTGGTAGCCAATTTATCCAGCTTGTCAAAGCCAATACCCTACTCAAAGATCTGCAATTAATTTTACTCACTTCAGCCACACAAAAAGGTGATGCAAAAAAAATGCATCTGGCTGGATTTTCAGCGTATTTGCCTAAACCTTTGCGCATGAAAGATTTGTGGGATACTATGGAACTAGTCTGCACTCCCCAGATTAAAGAAGCACAAGAATCTATTCTCATTACTCGGCATGTACTTCGGGAAATCCGTTACAACAGTCATCACATACTTCTGGCTGAAGATAATCTCATCAATCAGAAAGTAGCTCTAGGAATGTTAAAAAAAATTGGCTTGCGCGTTGATGTGGTATCTAATGGGCAGGAGGCCATCACGGCTCTAACACAAAAGCCCTACAGTTTGGTGTTAATGGACTGTCAAATGCCTGTCATGGATGGCTATGAAGCCACCGCCCACATACGAAAAGCTTCAAGCCCAGTCCTGAATCCAAACATACCCATTATTGCCCTAACCGCCCATGCTATGCAGGGTGACCGAGAAAAATGTCTTGAGGCAGGCATGAATGATTACATCACCAAACCCATTGCAGCACAGGACTTGTTAACTATACTTGAGACCTGGTTACAGGGACGAACCCCATAGGGGTACATTCATGAGTTCACAAGTCATTTTTTTTTCAATCCAACCATCAACGCCTCCCACCTGACCAGTCAGGTCAAGTTCACCCGAGGCACAGATAGTATTATTATGAGACCTTATTTGCTTAATGTAGTTTACAAGGGACTCTAAAAGAGCTGGTGGCCTTGGGGGTCCAGAATTTTCTCCCATACCTTGTGCCTGTACATACCTGTCTAACTCAATAATTATGGCAAAAAACAAAGCTAACCCTGCCGAGGTTCCTTGTTTCGCAATTCGTGCGGAACCCAAATGTATATGTACAGTTAAGCTTGCTAATAACTCAGTTGAATACCCCCAGAAAGAGTTATACTTTCTAAGCAGGCTGTAAGCTATTTGTCCTTGTTCTGCCAGTGGCCCAGAAAGATTACTGGTTACAAAACAAGCAGGGCGGCCTTCATAGACTGCTACTTGTAAAGGTATCAACTCAACCCCATCTCCACAAAGCGCAGGGGCCAGAACCGTTTTGGATTCAGTAGAGTTAAGAACACCTTGCTTGCTTAGCGCATTCAGTTTGTCTAAATTCCAGGGTAAATAATGTTCGCAAACTAAGCAAAGGTTTAATAATTCTTCTGTGACTCTATACCGAGCCCTTGCCTTGAGCACCAGCAGGGGTGGAGATTGTGTGGGAACATCTTTTGTCAAAAGATTGCTGGCGTATAAATTTGTGATCACCTGAACCAATATTTTTTGAGTAATAGCATCACAGCGATCGCAATCAGTTATATACAGAAGGTTAATGCCTCCCCTTGTTTTTTGACTCTCTAGACAATTTTGAATTGTTTGATGAAGGAGCGCAAGATCCTTATCAGCTAATAGCGAACAGGAAAATACTTCGAAATTTTTTTGTTCACACAGCCACTTGGGCCAAGCATCCCATACACCACCATAGGGTCCACATAGAAGGATCGGCTTTAATGAGAGGCCCAAAAGCCCATCTGCCAGCACCTGGGCATCCCTTTGTAAATGGGCCAGGTAGGTTTTTTGCCAACCCAGTTGAAGTGGGTAGGCTGACAAGCATTGTTGCGCCCAATTATAGGTGGAATTCATAGTTAGATAAAGTGATGTATAGAAACCAGTCATTCATATGTTTGCTACTATGCACTTTGCAGTTAAGTATATGCGAAGGCATTTTACATGCTACTGAATTTCAAAGTATACCCCTCTACCTAGCCGGGCTCTTAAACCCTAAATTTTTAGAAAAGGCCACAGCCTCAAAACAGAAACCTAGGCAATTTTAGGAGTTTTTTTATAGACCAGCTCGGGCTCTGATTTGTTTAAAACCACTTTTTGAGTAATAACACATTCTGTTAAATCAGTTCGGGAAGGGGTGTCGTACATGAGCCCTAAAAGTACAGACTCCATTATGGAGCGCAAACCCCTGGCGCCGGTTTTCCTTTGTAGGGCTTGCTGTACAATTGCCCTTAGGGCTTCTTCGGTAAAGGTTAATTTAACACCATCCATTTCTAGAAGGCGGGTAAACTGTTTAACCAGGGCATTTTTTGGTTCAGTGAGAATGCGGTACATAGCGGCTTCATCCAAGGGATCAAGCGGAGCAATAACGGGTAGACGACCGGTGAGTTCCGGGATAATCCCAAATTGTATAAGGTCATCGGGTTCAACAAGGCGCAAAAGATTAGTGGATTGGTCTACTTCATTTTCTTTGGAGGAGGAAATAAAGCCCATCTTGCTTACCCCTACCCTGCGTTTAACTATATCTTGAAGACCTTCGAAAGCCCCTCCGCATATGAAAAGGATATTACGGGTGTTTACTTGTACAAGGGATTGCTCAGGGTGCTTACGACCACCCTTGGGAGGAACAGAACAGACACTCCCCTCAAGCAGTTTGAGTAAGCCTTGCTGCACACCCTCGCCCGATACATCGCGGGTAATGGAAGGATTAGCACTGGCACGCGCGATTTTATCAATTTCATCTACATAGACGATACCACGCTCACATTTATCCACATCGTAGTTGGCGGCCTGCAAAAGTCGGACAATAATATTATCTACATCTTCGCCGACATATCCTGCTTCTGTGAGGACTGTAGCATCGGCAATTGTAAAAGGCACATCAAGAAAGCGCGCCATGGTTTGGGCCAAAAGCGTTTTACCTGTACCCGTACTTCCACAGAACAAGATATTTGATTTTTCTATTTCAATGGTTGACTCTTTACTATCACGGTTTAACAACCTTTTGTAATGGTTATAAACAGCCACACTGAGGCTCATTTTGGCATAATCTTGGCCAATTATATAATTGTCAAGGTGCTCACGGATTTGGCGGGGAGTGGGTATGGCTGTTTTTGCCCCGGCCTTGATTTGAGCTTCGCGTGTTTTTTCTTCAGAGAGGATGTCCATACACATATGCACACATTCGTTGCATATATGCACACTTGGTCCTGTAATTATTTTTTCAACTTGCTCAGCGGATTTGCCGCAAAAAGAACAGTTGATCATGCCGTAATTGCGGCCTGCTTTTGCCATACTATTTTACGAGTGTTGTGCGGCTTAAAATTTCGTCGACCACTCCAAACTCAATTGCTTCTTGTGAGTTCATATAAAAATCGCGGTCGGTTTTGAGTTGTATTTCTTCTTCACTGCGGCCGGTATGCCTGGAAATGATTTTATTCATTTCTTGTTTGGTTTTGAGGATTTCACGGGCATGTATTTGAATATCAGAAGATTGACCGGTTGTCATGCCGGAAGGTTGGTGAAGCATGACCTTACCATGGGGTAAAATAAACCGCTTGCCTTTTGTTCCGGCCGCGAGCAATACTGCTGCCATACTGGCGGCAGATCCTATACATATAGTTTGTACATCGGGTTTGACATGTTGGATAGTATCGTAAATGGCAAGACCACTTGAAACATAACCTCCGGGAGAATTAATGTAGAGGATAATGTCCTTATCGGGGTCGTCATGTTCCAAAAAGATCATTTGGGCAATGATGGCATTAGCCACTACATCGTTGACCTCGTAACCTATAAAGACAATGCGTTCCTTGAGGAGACGGGAGTAAATATCGTAGACGCGCTCGCCACGGCCCGTGGTCTCTATTACGGTTGGGATATACATTTTTATGCCTTTTAGTTGGGTATCTTTGCAAGATAAAAAAAACCTGCCAGTTGACCAGAGCAACCGTCAGGTTAATGCTAAACTAGAAAGCGGCTCCGCATAGGAAGCCCAAAACCTTACTATACTGAACATCTTGCCGGATTTCTTGTATTCTGCCCGATTCACGCAAGTGAGATTTAATAGACTCAAACGGCATTCCATAA
>Ga0209835_1000546_pt1 | contig 24328 bp, 23 predicted proteins | sample LakKivwa52mmetaG_FD_184138 | JGI IMG/M metagenome (GOLD analysis project Ga0209835, IMG submission 184138) | Anoxic lake water microbial communities from Lake Kivu, Rwanda to study Microbial Dark Matter (Phase II) - Lake Kivu water 52m metaG... | ecosystem: Environmental > Aquatic > Freshwater >... | reverse complement strand
TATTTGAAGACAGGTATTTGGTTACTTGCCATCTTTCCAATATAATTCCCAAGGGCATCGAAATCCGAGGTGTTCTTCAATTCTGTCTTCAGATTGACCAGAAGTTGACCCTCTCGATTTTCTTCCAAATGAACCCCATAATAGGGAGTTCTACCTGTAATGGCTGCAGCCAGGGCCGAAATGTCCATCTCCCTATTCGTTCTGGCTCCAAAATAAGAGTTAGCAAAAATGACACAGGAAGTTTCAACCCAGGCGAGATGTTCTCCATAACGAGGAATTGATCCTGTCAGGTAGGGTGTACAGGTCCAGGTGGGAACAGCACCAAGCTTCATCAATGAGTTCACAGACTGTTGCTGTTTTTTAGCATAGTCTTCTGGGATTCCTAAACGCTGCCACCTTTCGAGATCAATAGAAACAGGATCTGTAATAGTCTTTACCTTGAAGCGAATGCCAGAATTGGCCAGGCGAGTTAGGAACTCCATGCCCATTTCACCGCCAATAGACATGTTTTGGGTACTTGCGAGCATGACTTCATTTACATCAATAAATCCATTGGCATCATTGATCTCATAGATTTTGACCATCACTTCTAAGATTTTCTTGGCCTCTTCTCCGAAGTCACCCGCCAAGATTGATTTCTCATAATCAGTCAGCTGCATAGAAGTTTATCGTTCTTATTAAATTCTTAAATCAACCCAGAACGTCACTACAAGCTTTCATACAAACACTGCATGTCAATCCGGATTGGCGGTAAGTTCGGCAAGCAAACTTGTTCATAGAGCAAATTTCACCCTGTCTGGGTACTTGAATGGCTTGGGCAGGACATTCCCGGATGCAGGCATCGCAATCAATACAATAATCTTTTTGATTCAATGGATGGGCTTCCAATAAAGCCTCTGTCAGCAAACAAGCCAATCTCACCCGGGGACCAAACTCTTGCGTGATAAGTAAGCTGTGTCGGCCAATCGTTCCAAGCCCGGCTAATTGGGCTGCCTGTTTATAAGAAAAAATCGCATTTAAAAATCTCTGATCGGTTGGACATCCTGCTGCCGGTAGAGGCAAAGACCGGTATCCTTCTTTGCGAAATAAGCCTGCCAAATCATAAATAGCTTTATTCAATCGACCGTTGAGATATTCACTATGGGGCCCGAGTAACTCCCCTGGTTCAGCCTCTCCAGCTTCTTTTGAAGGCCTCAATAGGGATACCACTTCTTTATAGATTTCCTTACCTACAACCATCACAGATTTTGCTTTGGGTAAAAGGGAAGAAGCTCTTTCTTTTAACTCTCTTGACGCCGGTATCTCAATGGAAGCCACACCGATCAGTTCAACATCTAATTTACCCTTCATCTCCTGAGTAAAATGCTGGTCGAATTTTTTCATCTTATTTAACTTTTTGGGGAATAGGCTTGAAATACTTCATAAAGATTTTCTCATTGGTTCATCTAACATTATAGAAGCAATAATCCGTGCTGCTGTCTCAACCGGGAGACGGCATTTCTTCGCTCCACCGTCTTCAAGAAACCTCTCTCTCCATTTTGGATCCATCCCGTTATAATTAACATAATCTGGACCCATTATTTTGGGTCGAATATCACCGCACATTGTACTGCCTATCTCTTTTTTAAAATCCTCACAAAATTTCCATGCCTTCCCCCTAAGTTGTAACATTTCTCTAACTTCTTTTGAGGTCTCCAATTTAATATCTCTCCTATTATCTCTCCCATAGGCTAGCCCTAAAGCCATAAGAGCCCCAACAACTGCTCCACAGGTCTCTTTTCGACTGGCAATGCCAGGCAGGAATGTAGCTGCTTTTATTACTTCTCTTCTCCCACCTAAATTGAATTCTTTCTGTAGCGCAGCTAATGTACCTTGAGCACAGTTTATGCAACGTTCAAAATTATCCCCAGCTCTTTTTGAGATTTCCAGGATTGCTCTATTCCTTGGAAACTCAGATAAGAACTTTCTCTTTAAATCTTTATTTTTATTTATTTTTTTAAATCTCATTTTTTATACCATTCATCATAAATTAGCTTCACCGATATGGGAGGTAATGTAACAGAAACATATTGAACCACTTTTTGTGAATTCTTCGTCAGGTGCAATCCCTATTATTTTGTAACACTGTGCTGATCTAAATGGAAGGGCTTGACCAAGCATTTCTTTTTAGTACTTTTTAATCAAATTTAAAGCCTCCTTGAGGTAGATCACATCTGCATATCTATTATTTACATCCATTAGGTTCGCTTCGTGAGGCTTTTGGCTTTGATCGCCACAACAATCCTTTACCAAGATCGTCCTAAATCCATATGAAAATGAATCGATTGTCGTTGCCCTGACGCATCCACTCGTTACGCATCCTGTAATAATATTCGTATCAACATTAAGATTTCTTAATATTGTAATGAGATCTGTCCCAAAAAAAGCAGAGGGCATTTTCTTTACTAACACAATATCCTCTGGACTATCTTTCACTTCCTTTGGCATTTCCATCCACTTTGACCCTAAAAGACATTTTGATAAATATGGAAGCTTTTTCGGCCATAAGCCCATATCTTTCTTGTCCTTCCTATAACCCACAACGGTATAGATGACAGGTATCTTCTTCTGCCTCGCATCATTCAAGAGGATGGAGGTATTTTTAACTGCCTTCAGAATATGAGGAGAGCCTCCCATTGGAGAATCTCTATCTGTAAAGAATCTCTGAAAATCAATCACCAAAACAGCAGGTTTTTGCCCAAAACCTATCTTTCCGCCACCATAACCTTTTTTAATGTGAATAGAATCATACGTACCCATTTAAATTACCTCCCAAAATTATATTTTTTATTTTTAGAAAATAATTTTTATTTCCCAAATCCCACAAAAGGGATAGGGGCATTTAACCAATTTACCTATAAATTATCTCCACAAGCCAAGTGCTCAAATCAGGGAACCATGTGACTAAAATCAGAAATCCTATCATTGTCATGTAAAAAGGGAGTGTACCGCGGACGACAGACTCTATCGGGATTTTTGCGATGCCACTGACAACATAGAGGTTAAATCCTACGGGAGGTGTAATGCATGCTATCTCCATATTCACTGTTAAGAGAACTGCAAAATGTAAAGGATCGATTCCTAATTTCAAAACTATTGGAAAAATAATTGGTATTGTTAAAAGGATACAGGAGATAACATCTAAAAAACAACCTAAAATCAAATAGAGTATGTTTAAGGCTATTAAAAAAGTAGTGCGAGACAACTCTAAATCAATTATTATTTGAGTAAGTTTATGTGGAATCTTTTCAATAGTGAGGACCATAGCGAAGGTGAAAGCTCCTCCAAGTATTAAAAAAATCATGGCTGTCATTTTCAATGTTTCGGAAGCCACTGATGGCAAAATTTTAATACATTCTGATTTCTTAAGAATCAGACCATAAATAATGGCATAGGTTGAAGCAATAGCAGCTGCTTCGGTAGGTGTAAAGATACCTCCATAAATACCCCCAAGAACTATCCCGGGCATCAACATTCCCCCCAAAGCTCCCTTAAAAGCTATCTGCACCTCACTCCATTTCATAGTGCCTTTCGGTATTTTACCCCAACTTAAAACGACAATATTCGAACAAAGAAGAAGTCCAAGGATGATTCCAGGTATCATACCAGCCATGAATAGTTTAGGAATGGACATCTCTGTTGCGACTCCATAGATTATCATCGAAATACTGGGAGGAATTAAGATGGCTAAGGTCCCACCAATACTAACAATACCTGATGCAAAAGAATCGTCATATCCTCTTTTCTTCATGTTGGGTATGGCTATTACCCCCATGGCAGCGGCCCCAGCAACGCTAGAACCACTTATTGCAGCGAAAAACATACATGAAATCATTGTAGCCACACCAGTACCACCTGGTAACCACCTGGTTATGCTATCAGCGAAGTAAAAAAGTTTTTCCATGATTCCTAATCTTTCCATTGCAATTCCTGACAAGATAAACATCGGGATGGCCATCAATGTTATGCTATTAATACTTTTAAAAAAAGTGGGGATTATTAAAGATAAACTGAAATCAGTGAAAAGAATTAAATAAAGAGCGCTAGATATTCCTAAGGCAATCGCAATATGGACACCCATTGCTAGTAATATAAAGAGAACGACGGCTAAGAATAATGTTTCCAATATACTCCTCCTCTATATAATTCCTGTATCATATGCTAATTAAAAGATTTATTGGGATAAGATAAAGTGACTATTTGTTTGTATAAATCTATGAAGTAATTAATCAAAAGTAGTAGAAATCCAAGAGTTAAAACTGAATAAGGTAAAAATGTTGGTATTCTTAATATTTCTGTAGCATATTCTAATCGCTTTACTTCATAGATTAATCTATACCCATCTTTTATTAAAATAGCACAGAAAATTATTCCTAGGACATCGGCGATAATATTAAGGATTCCTCGGGGTATTTTCGAAGTTCGCTCTAAGATGATTGAAACTCTTATGTGGAATCCATCCTTTAAAGCAAGGCCATAGTGAAAAAGGATTGCTGTTATAAAGAAAAGTACTGCTAACTCATTAGCCCATGGTTTTGATGAGCGAAATAAATACCTAGAAAATACCTCTAATATCGACACAAAGAGACCTGAGAAAACAAAAATCAATGATGCCTTCCCAAAAATATTCTTCTCTACAAAATCCCAAACTTTTAATATCCTTACCATAATTTCTCACTTCTTTCTTCGATTAAACAATAAATTTATTCATAGGACCCCTTTTGAGGGGATGATAGGTCTTTCTCGTTATTGACTCTACGGCTTTAATAAAATGACTAAACCCTATTGTTGCACTCGTAAGCTTTAAATCTTTGCCTTATTTGAATTAAGTTTTAACTTAAAGTCATCAAGAGTTCTTTTTTAAATTCCAATTTTACTGCACTATAATGCAACAACAGGGTTTAGTTATTCCGTCTGTTATTTATTTCCCTGTCATAGAGAATTTCCTTGCTGAGGCTATCAATTCTTTCCCAAATGTTCCTTCTAAATCGGTATACACAGCCATTGATTTTTCTCGCCATACACCTGCTTCATTATCGCCCAGGAAGTAAGCTTGATATTTACCCTTCCCCCAGGGGTACTGCTCGAAAGCCTTTTTTTCATACCCACCTGATACCACATTCCAGTTATAATCAAGAGCCCCGTCCATAGCCTTTGTCAGTCCTGTGCGGACATCTCCTGGAAGTCGCCTCCACCAATCGAGACTGACGACTTTATACATTGGTGAGGCAGCTGCAGGAAAAACAGTGAAGTAGTTCCCTGGGTCCTTTGTCATCATCCATCCAAGAACTGATGTCCAAACTCCGTCAATAACACCTGTTTCTAATGCATGTGATATTTCAGCGGCTGATAAATATGTGTATGAAGCTCCCCAGACCGAAAGCATTGATTTATGAACTATTGGTGAAAAACCTCTAATGACCATCCCTTTAATATCGTTGGGATGACGAGCCGGTCCCTTTTTGGTTACCAATCCAAGTCGCGTCGACCTTCCAACGCCAAGAATTTTTAATCCCTTTGCTTCGATCATCTTTTCAAGCTCTTTCCCCAAGCCTGACTTCAACAATCCTCTCATACTTTCAAAAGAAGGGAATAAAAAGGGTAGATCCAATATTGCTAATCTGGAGTCTATCACTGCTGCGAGCGTCCCCATCGTACCGCCACCTAACTCCACATTTCCCATCCTAATCTGGTCAAATGACTCTTTATCTTTAAAAAGTTCACCAAGTGGGTAAATTCTTATATCAAGTCTTCCCGGTAATTCTTTTTCTGCCAACCTTTTAAACTCCTCTAAAACCAAATGTAGGTCACCTGTGGTTGTTACTTCATGAGTTGCTCGGATAACAATCTTTTTTTCCGCCGGATAACTGGTGCTAATAAAAAGACCAGTTAAAAACATAAATACCAGTAACAATAACATTATTTTGTTTTTCATCTTCATCTACCTCCATTGAATTCAATGTGTTAAAAGACCTCAAATTCTATTCATAAATATCATTCCAAGTTATACCACCTCCCTTCTCTAACACACTCCTCTTTGATCCTTTCCCCTAATCTTTATCATTGGAAGAGGTCCTCAAAGGTAAAAGGAATATACTCATGTCCACATGGAGGCCCCTGTGCGATCTCCATTGTTTTTTGAGTGAGATCGATTATAAGTGATACATCTGTTTGAATTTGATCGCTCTCGGGAAGTCGTGTATCTATATGCCAGCAAATAGAATAAGGCTTGTCAAAGTGGTCTTTTAGGACCCGTTTTAGACTGTCTGCATCGATATCCCCTTTTTCCATAGTTAAAAGCTTATTTGCTCTGTGTCTTCTGAATATCGTGCTTGGAAATATGGAGGGCCCAAAATCATTTATTTTAGGGTTAGAGACCGTGAAATGATTTGAATGAGCTAATATACCATTGTCTGGAAATATAAAATTGACATCTTGTGGGGCAGCTTCAATATCAATAACCTCGCCATCGGTATGCGCTATCAAAAAATTCCCTGCAGAACCCCTCTTTGCCTTCGAAATTGCTAAGATGGCATCGGCCATACACTCGGCATTCAATATTCCGCGGAGGATGACCTGAAACGGAACTCCAAGATTCCATTTATCAGAAATCAAAGCATTTGCCACAAGGGCTATTCCTGCTGAATTAAACCCTATTTTTCCGATTATACCTGCTTCTACTATCTGGACGATATGAGGCCTACCCTTTTGTTTTATCTTCAATATTACATTTAGGGCCTGAGCATCAGGGTGCCAATCCCAATTCTGGCCTATTAACATATGTTTGGATGAGGTGGCATCTGGTGTCGCAGCCAATGTTGTACACCCTGCTGAACTCCTACCTTTTGCGACTAATGAAAATGCTACTTCACTCCTTACATTTAGAAGTACTATTTCCTCAAGAGTTCTCCCTGACCCTTCAGCTATACCTCTAATCTCTCCCATAATCTCGGGATCATATGCCTCAATGATCGGAATAAATTTCTCTCCCTCTTGTAAAGATTGCTGCCAATCAAGATTTGATCTGTGCTTAAATATTTTTCTGTATACCTTCAAAGTCTCCTCTATAAGATTTTTACATTGTGAGCCATACTGAAATCCCCGATCATATGGTTCCCCTTCAATAGATATTACGGGAAACGGCGATTGATGAAACATTTCCTCACCCTCCTCAGCTAAAGGTTGTATTCCCCTCTCCAAAAATCTATCTTTTTTCTCGACCCTTTTCAGAGATCTTTCCATAGAGGTCTGGTCTTCGATCTTTCCTCCAATCCAATACTCTATCTGCTTCCTCGACCTTCTTTAAATCCAGGGTGACATTTAATATGGAAAATAATTCATCATCCAATTGAACCATGATAGTTCCAAAAGGATCGATCACACAGCTCTTGCCGAAATGGTGTCGAGATATTGTTTCATTTTCGATAGATTCATCTCCAGCTTTGTTCACAGCAACGACAAAGACATGATTTTCAACAGCTCTTACTTGTAATTCTTTTGTGAAAAACTCCTCGCGAAATCCATAGGTAGCTACTGGGATGAATATAATCTTTGCCCCTTTCAACCAAAGAGCCCTCCAAGCCTCTGGAAAAGAGCGATCGTAGCAGATGAGAATACCTATATCCACCCCCTTAACTTTGAAAGTTGGTAAATCTTCCCCTTCCCTAAAATAATATTTTTCATCAGTAAATAGACCCTTAGTATCTACTTTGGGTATATGTGTTTTTCTATAGACTCCCACCAACTCGCCTTTGGATGAAATAAGAGCAGCTGAATTAAAATAGCGAGTTTGTTTTGTCTTTCCATAAACCTCTTTTTCAAACCAAGTCATGATTACATTGGTTTTTAGCTCTTTCGCCTTCCTTTTAAAGGAGGTGACCGCTTTTCCATCCCTCTTTTCAGCAAAAGTGAAATAAGAGTCGTCTTTCACACCACAAAAATATGGAGTGGTCATCATTTCTGAAAAAATAACGATATCTGGACTATTTTTCTTGACAGCCAACTCAAATAAATTGATGTACTTTCTCAAATTAGATTCATAATCCTTAAAAAATGGACCTCCCTGAATCCCCGAAACCTTTAGTTCCATATGAAATTCCTTTATTTATCTTTTTAAATTGTTAAGCACTATAATTTGACTAGACCTATTCCATTCTTAAAATCTATTTTTGTGCCAAATGCAGATGACAACTCTGCCATATATTCGATGAGTTTAATAGCTGTCTCGGGGTCAGCCATTCTGGGGAGACCAGATTGAGACCGTGGCTCATGAACTCCAGACATTGCTCCCCCTAACGTTAACGGGTAAAGCTTCAAGCCGGTTAAACTTCCCTCCGATCCAAAAGAACAAAGACCAACCACAGATCCCATAACAGGTGCCGAGCGGTAACCACCCGGTGGGTTTATCGGCTTAGGTAAAGCCTCACGAGCATCAAAACCATCTGCTGTGGTTGCCCTCCAGTTACGTACCTCTTCGCTGTATCCTGGCCTAAAATAGAAATCAGCAGGAAGCCTTGTTACAGTATTGCTCATTGATATAAAGTCACCTGGATCATAGAAAATTGGCTTGTTTTTATAAATCTCAATTCCCCTAAGCAGTGCGTGGCTTCCTTGCGCAATAAACACATCAGCCCCGGTGTCAATGCACGTCCGGGCGAAGCTTTTTACGAATGTTGGCGGGACGTCCAGGTTCTTACCCGCCTCCCACTCATGATTATGAAGGTGAACAAGCACCCAATCTGCCTGCCTTCTTGCATCCCGAATTGCTCGCAAATTGCCCTCGGCATCATCCTCATCCACCATCGTTGATACCCCAGGCTTGTCTCCTTTCACAAATTTTGTAACTGCCATATGGAGGCCTGCCGGGTTAATAAGCGATGAATTTCCAACCTGTGTGAACCACCAGCCAAGCTTGACCGCAATCTGTTTAATCATTTCCAATGTTTCGGCATCTACGACATAATAGAAACGGAGGGGATTTAGGCCAGGTCTACCCTTCATATCCGACCTTACTTCACCCGCTCTGGCCCACCCGGTGAAGGAAGAACACATAGAAATGAGAGCCACTCTTCCTTTCTCAGTATCCAGATAAGCGGGTGCCCTAGCTTCCCCCAAGTTGATTCCTGTACCAGCATGAGGTATCCCGGCCGAATCTAAGGCTTTCCAAGTAGACATGAGACCGCCATAGGAATAATCCAAGCTATGGTTGGAGGCATGTGACACGATATCGAAACCCGCCCACTTAAGCTCATCCGCGATAAAGTTTGGGGCCCGCATCCAGGTCCAACCTGCCTCAGCAGCAGGGTATAGCTCAGGCCCCTCATAATCATGGATAAGCATCTCAAGATGGGTATAACCCACATCGGCATCACGGATAACTTGAACCAAAGATAGAAATCTTTCATCAGTAATGACTGATAGTCTCCGGTTAAGAATCGAATCACCAGTGACGGCTAAGGTAAACTCCTCTGACATCAATTGCTCCTTCTTTAATGGGTCGTTACCCCTGGAATATGAGGTGAGTAGGTCACATTGATTGATTTAACGCAAGACTCAATATCTTTCTTCAACCCTTCTTTTTTCTTTTCCGGCAATGGCTTCTGCCCTTGCCAGAAGCTCCTCTCCCATGGAGACCATGGCATAATCAATCATTCTTCCCCCAAAAGAGGCTGCCCCCTGCCCTTTGGCAGAGGCTTCTTTATAGGCAGCGATCATCTGTTTGCTAAACTCTACATCCTCTTTCGAGGGAGAGAAGACCTGATTGACCGGTTCAATATGGCGTGGGTGGATCAACATCTTTCCTTTGAATCCTAGCAACTTTACTCTGGATGATTCTCTGATCAATCCATCCGTGTCGATCAATAGACCAAAGAAGGGAGTATCAATGGCAGGGATATTAGCCACTCTTGCGGCAATTGAAATCCTCGAACGGGCATATAAAATCACTGGAAAATATTCGTCTGGGGATAGTCGTGCAATCGCAAATCCTTCGCCCAGCTCTCTCAAGAAATCCCCGGCCCCAAAGCCTAAAGCCGCAATGCGTTTACTCTCTTTGGAAATCTCCGCAGCATTGTGAACCCCTCGGGGAGATTCCAAAAGTGGCATGATCGAGATCGAATTCGGCTTCAGCTTCTTCTTCTCCTCTTCCTTTCTTAGAAGCCGATCTAATTTAACGATTTCCTCCCTTTTTTCAGATTTTGGAAGCATGATTCCATCGAGCCCTTTCCCAACAACATATTTCAGGTCTTCTTGTGTCATACCCGTACCCAGGGAATTAACGCGAACAAAAACATCAATCCCCTTCGATTTTAAAATCGAAATACCATCACGAGCAAAAATCCGTGCCGTCTCTTTCTCGGCAATGGGAACCGAATCCTCCAGGTCGAGGATGATCGCATCTTGCATCTCTGTGATCGCCCTCATGATCATTCGCCAACTATTTGCTGGAATGAAAAGCATTGATCTCCAAACGCCCATTTTCGTATCCTCATTTCTCCGTCATAGAGGAAATAGACCTATTGCCCTCTATGCTTTAGCTTTCAGAATTTTCACCAATGTGGGACCGATATCGTCCGGCCTGTCCACGACATGGACACCGGCTTCTCTTAATGCCGCCACCTTGCCCTCGGCTGTTCCTTTTCCACCCTCGATAATTGCGCTCGCATGGGAGAAACGAATCCCCTTTGCTAAACCCCTTCCTGCAATATAAGCCACAAGTGGTTTGGTATATCTTCCCTCTTTGATCAATTCAGCCGCTTCCTCTTCCATGACCGAACCAATCTCACCAAAATAGGCAATAGCATCAGTCTCTTTATCATCCTCGAAGAGGGGGAGTAACTCTGGAAATGACGTCCCTAAGACTGGTTCCGACCCAAGGTTGATGGCCGTACTAATACCAAACCCAGCTTTACAAACATTCCAGCAAAGGGTGGTAGTCTGCCCTCCACTTCTTGAAACGACACCGATTCTACCAGGAATGAATGCCACTCTCGCCAATTCCTCAGGAGAACCGAAAATCCCAATGGATCCCCTCCCTGGGCTTACCAATCCAGCAGAACCTGGACCGATCAGTCTCACTCCTGCCTTCTTTGTCAACGCGATAACTTCCAAAGCATCGTGCAAAGGGACCCGCTCCACCTCCATGAGAATGGTTTTGATTCCGGCTTCAAATGCTTCGACCACTGCCTTTTTGGCATCTGGACCAGGGACCAACACGACACTCGCATCGAACTGGCCATGCTCAGCCTGAGCTTCTTTGACCGTATTAAATACAGGAATTCCCCAAACCTGCTCTCCTCGCTTGCCTGGTGTGACGCCTGCCACCACATGGGTTCCTACGTCAAGCATATTTCGTGTGACAAAACTTCCAAAACGACCTGTAATTCCTTGAACTAAAACTCTTGTTTCTTTATCCACTAAAATGGCCAAATGGATTCACCTCCTATACCTTCTGTCCCATCTTCTTCCGGTAATCATCAATCCCCGGAAAAGGAAGTTCGATACGAATGCAGTCGTTCCCAAACTCTGTGCAGTCATGTTCGCAGGCGAGACATTCATTACAAAGCCTCTTTATTTCCTCGGGGTCAGAATTAGCGAGGATAGGTTTATTTCCTTCAATTTTAAGAACATTTCGACCATACCATCGATCTGCCTTGATACAGGCAAAACCGCAGGAAGGGTTGGGGATGTTCTTTCTTGCCGGTTCACAACGACTATAATCGATGGTGATCTTCCCGGTCTTGACGTCGAATGTCAGACTATTTTTTTTAGGCATTCTCTTATCCCTTTCCTTTCCTCTTATGTTTCTCTTTTAGATACTCATCCAGCATGGTTTTGAAGCGATCTGCAATGAAATCTGTCTGATAAATGTAGTCCCGACCGTAAAGTTCCCATCGAATGGGCAAATCTTTCAAACCCTGTTTGAGAATCTCATGGGTTTCCCTCTCTTTATTCCCTGCAATGAGTAAAAGCACTGGGAATCCAGATCGATCCTTCAATTCTTCTTTCAGGATTTTCACAATACCGTGAGCATGATGCCACTGTTCCTGATTAGCCAGACAGGCCCCCATCAAAATGTATCCATCAATGGGTTGAGAGAGGATGGCCTTGATCACCCTATAGACCTTGCTGGCTGGGGGGTCACCACTTGTATCAGCATAATCGGCAATTTTTAGCCTACGATTAATCAGTGCGCTTGCTCCGAGCATCGCTCCCCCACCGCCAATTCCATGAAATCCTATGAATCCCTCTCCCTCAATCTTCGGAACCATCTGTGCGAAATACCCCGTTCCCCTGAAATCCCCCTCCTCAATCGTCCAAGCTATCTTATCCAATTCGGTTGGCTCTCTCTCCATGTCTCGGGGGACTTGGATCCCAAATTCTGGATGACGAAAAATCGAATTGTCATCGAGGGTGATCCGACAATCTGCGGCAAGGACCTTTCCACCCTTTGTTACGACCAATGGATTAATCTCTGCGACTCTTGCATCATATCGTTTAAACACTTCGTAAAGGGCACAGACTGCTCTGCTGATCTCATCTGAGTCCAAATTTACCTTCGATAGAAGTGAACGTGCATCGGAGGGCTCTACTCCTTTAAGATAGTCCACCACCATTTTGGCTACCCTTTCAGGATTTCTTGAAGCCACCTCCTCTACATCCACTCCACCTTCTGTACAAAATACCAACACAGGACCCTTCACTTTATATGAATTATCTACAATGACACCAATGTAAAATTCTTTATCGACATCGAGTCTCTCTTCAACCAATACCCTTTCAACAGAAAGGCCTTTGATTTCTGATTTTAAAATCTTCTCAGCGGCTCGTTCTGCCTCCTCAGAAGTCTCAGCGAACTGAATACCCCCTGCCTTAAAACGTCCAGTGGCCCAAACCTGGGCTTTGATGGCAACTGGTTTCCCGATCTCCTTTGCCACCTTTTTTGCCTCATAAGGAGTGGAAACAACCTCCCCTTGGGGGATTGGAACACCTACCGTCTTCAATAGCTGCTTCCCTTGATACTCGTAGATTCTCGCCATCTGCTACCCTCTCAATACGAAGTCGATTTTAACGATCCCTTAATAAAACAGACGTCCACTGTTGAAAGTTTTTAATCCCCTCTACCTTTTTGATCTGCTCGATAAATTTCCCCTGACGGGATTTCGAATAAATGGATGACGTCAATCCATTAAATTTTTCGATCAATTCATCCCAGGATAACGCGTTTTCTGGGTCTCCCTTTGGGTAATCAATCCGCGTCGAGAATGACCTTCCATCCTTTGTTTTGATCTCTGCTGTTGCAGGCCACTGCTTAGGATAAACCTTTTCCAGTTCTGGATCCTCCACACAACGAACCCTTGTCATCATCTTTTTTACTTCAGGTGTATGAATCACCTTCTCCCGAAATTGGTTCAAAGAAGTTTCCCCATAAAGAACAGCCACAGCGGCTCCAAAGGGCATGCTGAACTGAGCATCGACTACAGACTGTGGACTGTATTTTAATTCTTGAGGATTGACGATGATTGGAAATCCTGCCTTTAGTATCCCAAGTGTCACATTATCGATCTCTTTTGCCTTGATCTGGTTTTCTTCCATAATTTTCAGAATCCCATCAATCGGCGGCTGCATGTAACGGCAACAGGCATGGGGTTTGATGCTGGTTCTCATGATTCCAAAGGATGATCCAATACCCTCCAGGACCTTGTCGAAATCAGGATTTCCAGAGTAGGCGTGAAGAAATCCATCCCTCCCTTCGAAAATGGTGGAGGGTCCTTTAAACCCTTTCTTTGCTAAAAGGCATGCAATGATTCCGTTATGAGCTGCCCATCCCGGGTGCATCCTCTTCGTCCAAGCACCCTGAGCAAGAAACTCCATTGAACCAGCAGCCTGGCTTCCAGCAATCCCAAAAGCGTTGACCATCTGATCTTTGTTCAACCCCAGTATTTTTCCTACTGTAGCGGTCGCTCCAAATGTTCCGCAAGTCCCGGTGGGGTGAAACCCCCTATCATAATGCTCTTTAGGGCCCAAGGCCTTTCCTAATCTGATCATCACATCATAGCCAAGAATAACCCCTTCAATAAATCGTTTACCATTTTTGTTTGCCATTTCACAGGCCGCAAAAGCTGCAGGGAAAATAGCAACACCAGGATGAAGCGAAGCTTCATTATTCACATCGTCCATTTCCAAAGAATGGGAAGAGGTCCCATTGGCAAGGGCAGAATAATGATGTTGCGCATGCATCTTAGTCCCGATGATCACCCCTCCTTTGGATGTAGGGCCCATCTCCTTCACGAACTGATACATCGCCTTTGTTGAATCCTCCCGTGAACCCCTCGCAGCGACTCCAACAAAATCCAAAGCAAAATATTTGGCCCGATCCCTTACTTCTGGAGGAATTTCTTCAAATTTCAAATCCATACAGAACTTTGCTAACTTCTTCGTTATCTCTTCCATCTCTCCCTCTCATCTCTTCGTCAACGACGATACTCTTTTCTCACTCCGACGATCTGTCCAATGGCTACAGGTAATGCTTCACGGACTTTTTTATTCATTCGGATCATGGTAATATCCTTCTCCTTAGAAAGGATCGCCTTTACCTTCTGACTCCATGCCCCATAGATCTCGACAATATCGTTCTCCGAAATTTCCAACTCCTCCATGGCTTCTTTGCTCATGGCGACAGAACCTTCGGTTTCGATATCAGCCCCTACCTTCAGGAGAATCTCCTTCCCATATTGTGGGGCTACATAGGTCATCCCTTCCACTTTCCTATAAAAGACGTCCCTCATGACTCCTCCTTATTTCATTCAAGTTTGGCAGAAAAGGGGGGGTTAGAAATTCCCTGCCCAAAGATCAACGATATTTTTAACAGCAAGGAAGTTCCCCTCTCCCATTGCTTCTTTAAAATTCCATTCGCACCAGGGGCAGGATGAGACAAGAATCGAACTCCCTGTCCTTTTGGCCTCCTCCAACCTTACTCTTCCGACATCAAGGGCCAGTCCTGGATTGGAGAGTTTCATGCCTCCTCCAGCACCGCAACATCGGGCCATCTCTTTGGAAAGGTCCATCTCAACGAAATCGACTTTTTCAATGGATTCAATTAACTTCCGGGGAATATCGTAGATCCCACAATCTCTACCCAGACGGCAGGGATCATGATAAGTTAATCTCACCTTTTTCTTAAGCTCTACCCTTTTGAGTTTGTCTCTCTCCTCCCAGAGCACCTCTGTGACGTGACGGAATCGCGGCAGAGACTCTGAGGAAAGATACTTGGAGTAGTTGATTTTGAAACATCGATAACATTCGGAACATCCTGTGATGACTTCTTTTACTCCTCTTGCCTGAAACCGGTCGAGAAGGTCCTTGGCGCCTTTAACAAACTCCTCTTCCCCTCCTAATCTCAAAACCGGTTCGTGACAGCAGATCTCATCTTCGGCAAGATAGGCGACATTCTTCCCCACCTGTCTCAAGAGGCCGATCGTCTCACGGAGGGTGTCTCCAAATTCAAAGGACGAAAGACAACCGGCAAAGAAGAGTGAGCTTCCCGCCTTTGGGAGGTTGAGCCCTTCAGCCCATTTCCTCTTTGTATTCTCACGTCCAAAAGGATTAGAATTCCACTTCACGCTTTCCACAACCTTCTTTATCGTATTGAAATCCCCTTCCTCCGCAAAGATGGCCCTCATCTGACCGATGGCTTTCTCGGGGATATCGATCTTCTTAGGACAGATCTCCCGGCAAGCTCCACACTGGGTGCAATTGTAAAGTCCATAACGGAACGCCTCGGCCACCCGCTTGGCAGTATCCAAGGGATTGTAGGCCGACTCAGCGATGTTCACTTGAAACATGGGGCCAATAAAGGTATCCCATGCCCCCTTTACCGTGGGACAGACGCTGATGCAGGCCATGCAACGGAAACAATCCGTCATTGTCCTTACCCTGTCAACCTCAGACTGGTGAACTTTCATCTCCTTTTTTGAGATATCATCTTCTCTCAATAACCAGGGTTTAATCTTCTGATACCGGCTAGAGACAACCTCTCTATCGATTAAAAGATCTTTGACGATGGGAAAGTAGGGTAAGGGTTCCAGCATCATCCCGTTCTCCACTTCGGTCTTACAGGCCAATTTTGGCTTTCCATTGATCAATATGGTACAGGTACCGCACTGGTACTCTCTGCAGGAGAGTCTCCAGGCGATGTTGGCCCGATAGGTCTCATTCACCTTGTCGAGGGCCCTCCAGACCCGCATCCCTTTGTAATAGCCCTCCACATTATACTCTTCAAATCGAGGGATTTCATCCACCATCGGGTCATAACGATATACTTTGATTTTGAACGGCTCTACCATAGCAATTTTTCCTCCTATCTATTCATCAATCAACCCACAGACAGGGAAGATGGGCATCTCCACCTCATCGGGATTAAGCAAGGTTTTGACAACGGGCTGCTTTTCGAAGACGAATTCCTCATCCTCATTCCAGCGGGCCACAATATTGAGGACCCAACTTTTCTCGGGAAGAGGATAATCCTCTCTGAAGTGGCCACACCGACTCTCTGTCCGGATCAGAGCCGCCCTGGCCATCACTTCAAGGGAGACGATCAGGGATCGCACGTCCATCGCTTCGATGAATTCGATATTGAAGGATTGACCCCGATCCCCCACTCGTGGCAATCGATTTGCCTTGATATCTTCTAAAACTTGGATGGCATGTTTCAACTTCTCTTCACTTCTTGCAATGCCTACCTCATCCCAGGAGAGGTTCTTAATCTCATTCCTGATAGTGATTGGTGAAATGCCATTGTCTGTATCAATAACGTCCTTAATTTCTTTTTCTGCTCGCTCAACTTCCTTTTTAAAATTAAGCATATTCACTTTATTATTTTTCCCGGAGAGTGCGGCCTCTGCTGAATTCTCCCCGGAGATCTTACCTGATACAAGAAGGTCAGGCAGGGAATTGGAGCCTAAACGATTGCCGCCCTGAACCCCCCCAGCCGTTTCACCTGCTGCATAGAGACCCTTGACTTTCGTCTCCCAATTTGTATCAATCTTGACCCCTCCATTCTGGTAATGTGATGAAGGATAGATGATCATTGGTTCTTTCCTCATATCCACACCATAATTGAGACCACGATAGAGCATCAACGGAAGGCGTTCTTCGATCATTTCTGGAGGGATATGAGTGGTGCTGAGGTAAACACCTCCATCAGGTGTTCCTCTACCTTCTTGTACCTCAAAGTAGATACAACGTGAGATAAAGTCGCGACAGGCTAATTCCACCTGTTTGGGGTTATAACGTTCCATAAAACGTTCACCTAAGATGTTATAGAGTCTCCCCCCTTCGCCTCTCACTCCTTCGCTAATCGACTGACCAGCAATCGATTCGGGGAAATTGTATCCGGTGGGGTGAAACTGGAAAAACTCCATGTCCACCAGTTCTGCTCCGGCCTCCAAAGCCATACGGTTTGCATCACCTGCTTTCCCATAAGGTGCAAAGCAATATTTAAAGACCTGGCCTGACCCTCCACTGGCGAGGATGATTGCCTTTGTTCTGAAGACGAAGAATTCTCCTTTTTTCATCTCATAAGCCACACAACCCACAACCCTGTCATCCTCTTTGAGGAGTTTTAGTGCCATACAGTCACTGATGATTTTTATCTCCCTCCGAAGCGTCTCGCACCTCAGGCCTCTCATCATCTCTGCGCCAGTCCGGTCCCCGCTGATACAGGTTCGGGGATAGGAATGACCGCCCAATTGCCTCTGGAAATAGTTCTGATTTCCATCCCGATCAAAGAGGGACCCATAACTTTCCAGTTCTTTAAATCTCTCCGTTGCATTCTTTACAAGAATCTCCACCAATTCCTGGTTATTGATCATTCCGCCGCCAATGCAGGTATCCTTGAAGTGGACCTGCCAATTATCCCGGATATCCGCATTTCCAAAGGCCGCTGCATAACCCCCTAAGGCCACGGGCGTGCACCCACTATGACCAAAGAGCCCTTTGACAAGCATCGTGGTCTTGGCACCCAAGGAATCCGCGGCAATTGCAGCCCTTGATGCCGCCCCTCCCCCTCCAATAACCAAGACATCAGTATCAATAATCGGCGCAAAACGAATCATTTCTTCCTCCCTTCTCTTTTAGGATGTTTCCTCCTTGCCTCTTCCAGAAACCAGTCGGCTTTTCATCTCTTCTGCGCTTCCGTACTCCATTTTCATTAATTTTTGATAATAAGATTTTGAAGTATAAAGTGCAGCCATCGGATTGTGACCTGTTACTCGGTCCTTGACCGCAAAAACAGTGGTAAGTCCTTTTATATATTTCAGGAAAAGAGAATCATGACCGATGCAAAGACCTAACATAATATTGAAATCAGTTTTCGCCCGATTTAATATCTTAGCCTGCATGATGGGGTTACACATCGGTTCGAATTTCCCAATCTTAATTTTCTCTTCGTTTTTCACCCCAATCTTTTCTTTGGGCACACCTCCAACTTTGCAGGAAACTGCGACCACTTCAAAACCATTCTTTTCTAAAATATCTGAAAGAATGGATGCCTCATGGGTAACACCTCCACAAAAGGCTATCCCAAGCCTCTTATATCCCATCCTCTGTGAGAATTCGAATAATTCCTCAATCCTGCTTTTAGTTGGAATCATTATAAAAGGCTTCGCATCACGATTGGCATAACAAGCTCCTTCCTGGATAGAAGCCTGTCTTGCAAATTCTTTAATCTCAGGATCTCGATAATCCTTCATTGCTGAGGTGAGAGCCTCTTCTCCTGTTCTCGTAGGGCACCACTTAGGTCCCTTTCCGTTTTCGAGCCGGCATATTTTTTCCACTATTGGACACTTAGCACAATTGCACTCTGAGAATTCCATTTTCGAATTCACATCCTTGTTCACTTGATGAAAAAGGTTGTTTCCTTTTGTATCAATATTAACAACAAAGGGACCGCCCTTTTCATTCTCATCGGTAGTTCCACTCTGGGAAATCACTATAAGTAATGTGGTTGTCCAGCCTAATCCTGGCAACCTTTCTCCTCCCCAGAGAACACTGAGCATTGAAGGCCACAGGGAGACCTTCCGTATGGGTTACAGCATATTCAATATGGACATCGAGAATTCCGGACCATCCTCCCATCCCCATAGGTCCAATACCTGAATCCTTAACCATCTCAAGCAGTTCCTCCTCCAAAGAAAAGACCTCTTTGTCCGGATGACGGCTGCCGATGGGTCTCAGTATCGCTGCTTCTTTGGCAATCTTCATACAAATGTCAGAGGTTCCTCCGATCCCAATTCCAATCACATGGGGTGGGCAGGTCTTTCCCGCATAAGTGGGCTCCTTGATGCAATCCAGGATAAATTTCATTATTCCTTTTTTCCCGTCGGCAGGGGACATCATGCGATAGAAGGTGCCGAAAATCTCTTGGTCTCCGCCCTGCGGAATTGCGATGACATCAAGAAAATCAATTTGAGGATCGAACCGAATCTCTACTTTTGGCAAGTAATATCCAACATTTGTTCCTGGATTTTCCCGTGTGATGGGATCGACCATATAGGGACAAAGACGACCATTAGAAGTGGCCTTCTTGACGGCTTCCTGGCTTACTGTATAGAGTGTTGAGAATCCACCTTCGATCCTGACGTTGTCCCCTGCCCGAACGTAATAGAGAGGGAAACCAGGATCAGGACAGATAAGTTGTCCCTCTTTTTCACCTACTTCGCAATTCTTGATGACCGTTTCAAGATGGAGCTTCGCTGTCTCATATTGTTCTTTTTCAAGGCATTTAAGAAGGGAATCTTTCACATCGACGGGCATTAGGGTGGCGGCCATGACAATGGAGTTATACATCATGTCATATACCGTTTCTCGACTCACAAATAGTTCTTTCATTTCTCCTCTTGGTTTACTCCTTTAATAGATTGGAGACCATCGGAAGGATGAAGTGTTCCATTAGTAGAGCGAAGCCAAATCAATCCTATTCATCAAAACTCTTTGTCTTCAATACAGCCTCGTGTACTCATAATCTTCGGGGATATTCAAAATCTGGTAAGCTTTTCTCCGTTTCTCATTGATGACTGCATCCAGTTCATCAAAATGATTCCTTCCCTCGGAATCAATATCGATCAGGAACGGGCCCAAATCCTGTAGCTCAAGTATCCAAGCTGCCTCGATACTCCCTAACTCATCATACCAAAAAACGTCTTTCACCTCTATCTGCTCCAAATAAAGATTGGGGGTTACGCCAAGTGGGGTAGCATGGACACAGATATTTTCTTTCATCGCCAACTGGGTCGCTTCTCTCATGGTCGTTTTCCCCACAATAGCCTTCAACCCGAGCTCCCTCACAGATTTTGCCCCCCATTTTTCAAATCGAATGCTCGAAGTGGGCACAAATGATACGAGTTTCCATTTGCCTTTCTCTTTTATGATGACCGGGCCGACATGAATGAGCAAATTTCTTTCACGTGTTGAAAAAGGCAAAGTATTTCCTTCATCAAAAATATACCTTTGCAAACGCGAACGACATGTCCACGCTTCCCCGGAGAAGTAGACAATATCACCGATTCTAAGTCTCTTAATGTCTTCATCTTGTAAAGGGACCTTTAAATGGAAATCGCTCATTTTCACCTCCCGTCAAACCAATTTGGATTGTCAAGTTCTTCAATACGACCATCTCCATAAATCTTAGTCGTCGCACGTCTGGCAACCCAACAGTTGGCATTCATTGCCACGGCTATACCTGCAAGGTGCGTATAAGCATATTCTACGTTGACCGCAAAAACCGATGTCTCACCTCCGGATCCCATGCCGCCTATCTGGAGACCATTGATAGCCCTGTATAAATCCTCCTCAATCTTGGCAATCGCTGGCTCAGGATGATGGCTACCAACAATTCTTAAAGTTGCTGCTTCCTTGGCTATTTTGGTAGCGATATCCGAAGTCCCCCCGATACCCACACCTAAAACGGCGGGGGGGCAGATCGCCCCAGCTCTTGAAGCTGCAATATAACAATCAATAATGAACTTTTCGATCGCAATGAGTCCGTCAGCAAAGGCCATTACTCTGTACCTCGTTCCTCCAAAGCATTCCGAGCCTCCCCCTTTAGCGACATAGGTCACTTGCATTGAATCACCTGGCACAAATCGATAGGTAAAATTTGGTACGTTCATACCAATGTTATTACCTGGATCAACCCCTGTTAATGGATGTTTCATGGTTGCCCTTAAGTATCCTTCTTTGGTAGCCTTCTCAACCATCTTTCGGGAAATCTCTTCAAGGGCCAGGATTCCACCTTCGATCTTTGTATCATTTCCTATTTTATAGAAAAAGAGGGGCCAGCCTGTGTCGGGGCATGCAAGGTTTTCATAGGTTTTCGATATATCCAAACTCTTGAGCGTCGCCTCGAAGGCCATTTTGGAAGCTGCTGACTTCTCAGACTTTATCGCTCTTTCAAAAGCAGAATAGACGTCAGGCGAAATACATGTAGAACTTTTCTTGATTGTCTTGTAAATAGTATCTTCCAATACTTTCTGTACGATCATTTCTCCTTCTCCTAACCTTTGGCCAATGCCATTTCGCGCAGTCCAAACATTCTTGAAGGTATACCCAGCATAGCCTTCTGTTCTGGTGACATTATTATAATCTGCAATGCCAGTGCCAAAAACATGCCTGTAAAATAAATCTGAATTTGATTTATATTTCGAGATGTTAAACAATTGTGTGAAAAGATGGGATCTTTTTTCAGATGAATTGTTGTTTCATTATGAGGCAATAAGGAGTCTCATTTTAAGACTAAATTGAACTCTTCGATTTTTCTGTAAAGAGTCGCTCTTCCAATCCCAAGAAGCCTTGCGGCCTTAGCCTTGTTACCTTTTGTTATGAGAAGTGCATTTTGAATAGCATTCTTTTCTATATCTGAAATTTTAGCAGTTGGAAGATCTCCTCCCACCCAATCGGGATATTCTTTCTTAGTCTTTCGGGAGATTTGATCAAAAAAGCCGGTCAAGTGTTTCGCTAAAAGAACGAGGTTGTCGAGCGTTGTCACTGAGTATTGGACTGCATTTTTCAGTTCCCTGATGTTTCCTGGCCAGTCATACTCAATCAAAGTTTTATAATATTCATCCGAAATCTTGGTTACTCTCTTGTTCAAGAGTGGGCTGACCTGTTGAACAAAGAATGGCACCAGTTCGTATATCTCTTCTTTTCGCTCTCTCAAAGCCGGGAGTTTAATCCGAAAGACGTTAAGTCTATAGAAAAGATCTTCTCGAAAACGATTTTCTTTAATCTCATTTATTAAATCCCGATTAGTGGCAGTAATCACTCTCACATTAATGGGAATAGACCTCTTCCCTCCTACTCGTTCAATCCTATTCTCTTCCAAAACCCTCAGAAGTTTGGCTTGCATATTGAGCGGCATCTCTGCTATCTCATCAAGGAAAACCGTTCCATGATCGGCCAATTCAAATTTACCGATATGCGTATGGATAGCTCCTGTAAAAGCTCCCTTCTCATGTCCGAAGAGAGTGGATTCTACCAACTCTGATGGAATGGCGGAACAATTAATCACAACAAAAGGCTCTTTTCCCCTCGAACTTGCGTTGTGGATACCCTGGGCCAAGACTTCCTTACCAGTACCGCTCTCTCCCTCAATAATAACACTGGCATCTGATTGGGCTACCAATCGAGCGAGCTTCTTGATTTCGAGACTTTTTGGACTCGATCCGATCATCGTGTCAAAAGTGAATGTTGAATGCTCAGAAGTTAAATGGTGAACAATTCGTGAAAGATTCTTCAAATTTCTTAGTTGGATGATCACCCCCTGGACATCCTCCTTCTCTCCACGGGCAAATTGAACTTTAACCAAGTAAACCTGATTTTGAATTTGAATATCCATCTCCTGCCCTTCCTGATCTTGGTACCTCAGTGTATTCATAATCAGGCTTTCCAAATTGACAAGACGATGGACTTCTGAAATATGTCTACCCTTCACTTCTTCTTTTGTTAAATCAAAGATCTCTTTCGCATAAACATTCATCTCATAAATTCGGCCCCCAGTATCAACGAGTATAATGCCATCGGATAATGAATCCATTGTAGTCTGAAGGGCCTTTCCATAGACAGAAAGGACTTTCCCAGCGTGATCCAGTTTGATATAATTTTCAATGGCTGTACTGGCTGCAATTGCTATTCCTAAAGTATGCGGATTGGGTATGGTCCTTGCGCCCGTAATTCCAATCACCCCCATCAATTCCCCTCGAATTGGATCATTGATGGGGGCATAAGAACCTACTACATAATGGAGTAATGCTGAATAATGTTCACAACCAATAATCTGAATCGGCTTCCTCAACCACTTGACCAAAGAGAATCCACATGTTCCAATTTTGTCCTCTTCAAAGCAGAGGCCTTCTCTTATGGTAAATTGCATTGATCGCTCAAAATCAGCCCTCTGACCAACCCTTAATAAATGATAGCCTTCTGGGTTATATAAAGCGACAAGATAACGGCTCTGTTCCAGAGAGCTATAAATTTTTTCCATAAAGGGCTTAGCAATGGTTGTGAGATATTGGTGCTCTGTTCTCTTTTGTTTGTAAATTACTGGATCGAGATAGGCTGATGGTGAAAAATGGAAGGGATCTAAATTCCTCTCTCTACTCCTCTTCCAGGATTCCGCGATATAGGATGGAACAATATCTCCTTCAATTTCACCAGTTTCAATAAATTTCGTCCAAGCCAGACAAAGGCCTTTTTGGTGAATGGATGGATCAAAACTGAGTTCAGGTTCTTTTGCCCAGTCCATGCCTCAAAATAATACACTTTCTAAAATTAAAGTCAAGAAATTTATCGAATTTTACAAGAATTAATCAGTGATGATCTCATAAAAAGTCCCCATTCCCGTGAAAACGGGGATTCTGGAAGCTCTAATTGATCGAAAACACAAGATGCCTGCTCACGCAGGAGTGGCTGATGATATAATTTTCAGGCGGTTTGTCAGATTATTATCGGTAAATCATTGACTTTCCCTTTAGCCATTGTTATTCTCGACCTCGATGACAATAGATTAAGGAGCACGGGGGAATGGCGGAGAGGGATCCGATTGACCTGATCAAAAACCAATTAAACCGATGGGAGGCAATGGCAGACCTCCATCCTGACCACGAGCTTTTCAAACAATGGCAAGCCGAAACTCGAATGTTACTTGAGAAGGTTTTCAGCCCCAAATCAACTCATGTTCAAAATTTCATGGCCCTTCGGTTTCGGGAGGTCAGCGTCAAAGGCTTTGACTCGCCGG
>Ga0209835_1000545_pt1 | contig 24377 bp, 13 predicted proteins | sample LakKivwa52mmetaG_FD_184138 | JGI IMG/M metagenome (GOLD analysis project Ga0209835, IMG submission 184138) | Anoxic lake water microbial communities from Lake Kivu, Rwanda to study Microbial Dark Matter (Phase II) - Lake Kivu water 52m metaG... | ecosystem: Environmental > Aquatic > Freshwater >... | reverse complement strand
AAGTCTTCGAAAAATTTGATTATATTCACATCAATTATTTTTTTTCAAAGATATGACATTTTTTTTATTTGTGGTAAATTTGCGGAGGTTCAAAATTTTTTAAACTTAACAAGTATAAGACCAAATTGTTTTCAAATCTTTCGGAAGGAATAAAAAATGGAAGATTAGTAAGAATGAAATTTAAAAATAAATGCAAATTAAAGCAGTTAAGAATTGCAACTGCATTCTTTGTAGCCCCACTAGGAATCGAACCTAGATTTAAGGTTTAGGAAACCTCCGTTCTATCCGTTGAACTATAGGGCCCAAAAGTGCTGCAAAGATATTACTTTTAAAAAAACAGATTTTAATTCCTCAGAATTTTTAATCTTTGCATTTCATTTTTGGTGGTAAAAATCAGTGATTTTCAAAATATGAATATTAAACTTTTAAAAGAGTCTGCTATATTTCTAAATTTACTCTTCGATAATGTTACATCTGCAGTTTACCTGGTTGATAAGAGTGTTACAGTTCGAAACTTTAATGATTCTTTCAGAACTCTATTTCAGAAATCGGATGATAAATTATTAGGACAACTTTGCGGAAATGCCTTAGGTTGCAGTTTTGCGGTTGAAGAAAGTAAAGATTGTGGCAGTACTACTAATTGTGATAAATGTACTTTACGCAATTCCATTTTAAAAGCTGTAACTCAAAATGTACCTACTTATAAAGAAATTTTAATCAAAGATTTTTACATAAAGGGGGAAAAAATTACCAAATATTTTCAGTTTTCTACAAAAGAGTTGGTTTATAACAGCGAAACAATGATAATGGTAATTATTGATGATATTAGTGCATTAAAAGTAACAGAAATTCAACTTCAGGAAAAAAATGAAAAGCTAAACTTATTTAACAAACAGTTGAACAACATGATGTCGGTGGTAGCTCATGATTTACGCAACCCGATAGGTGCAATACGTGCTTTTGCCGACCATCTCAAATATGCCTGTAATGAATTTAGTGAAGAAGAACGTGAAGAAATATTTGATATTATTCATGAAAGCAGCAGTAATTGTTTATTGATGCTTGATGATATGCTTGATTACAGCCGTTTTGAAGCCGGAAAAATTGAGTTTAGTTTTGATTTTTGTGATTATACTGAAATTTTAAAGCAGAATATCAAGCAAAACAGTGTTTTAGCCAAAAAGAAAAAAATAAAAATTGAAAAAACTTTAACTGACAAAATACCATTATTAAAAATTGATAGCAACCGTATCAAACAGGTCTTAGACAATCTGATTTCAAACGCAATAAAATATTCTCCTGAAAACACGATAATTAAGATTATTGTTTCAATTGATAACGGAAATCTGAAAACCGAAGTAACAGATGAGGGTTCTGGAATACCTGCTTCTGAAATCAATGAATTGTTTCGCCCATTTAAACGTACAAGTGTTAAAACTACTGCAGGAGAAAGCAGTACAGGATTAGGGCTTGCTATTGTCCGTAAAATTGTTGAACAACACAACGGAAAAGTTGGTGTTGGAAGTGAGATTGGAAAAGGTTCAAATTTTTATTTTCTATTGCCTTTAATATCTGAAAATGAGTAAACTGCAAAATATAATTGTTATTGGCGACAGAGTGTTGATAAAACCTAAAAAACATTCAAAAACAACAAAATCAGGTCTTTATTTGCCACCCAGTGTTAAGGAAAAAGAATCAATTCAAAGCGGATATATAGTTAAAACCGGTCCTGGTTTTCCGATACCTTTTCAACGGGAACCCGATGAAGACTGGAAACCTGATAAAAAAGAAGCTGAATACATTCCATTACAATGTAAAGAAGGTGATTTAGCCATTTATTTACAAAATAATGCCCATGAATTTGAATTAGATGGTGAAAAGTACTTTATTGTGCCTCAACACGCTATATTGTTACTTATTCGTGAAAACAATGAATAAACTTGAATTATGAATATTGTAATCAGCGGTGCAACAGGTGGTATTGGCGAACAATTGGTGTTCAGGTTTTGTTCAGATACCCTTTACAATGTGATTGCTCTGGGACGTAACCATGAAAAACTTATTGCTTTGGAGCAAAAAGTTAAACAAAAATATCCTGATAGCCGACTTTTTACTCATTGTCATAATTTTTTTAACTTTAATGAAGAAGAAAATGCTCAAATATTTGATGCTTATGACAGCATCAATGTTTTAATTAATAATGCCGGAATGATGCTGAATAAAGCTTTTTCTGAAATTTCTGCTGATGAATGGAAAGAAGTTTATCAGGTCAACTTGATTTCGCCTGCACTTCTCATAAAATCATTAATTTCAAAAATGGGTAAACAACAAAAGTCACACATTGTCAATATCAGTAGTATGGGGGGATATCAGGGAAGTGTAAAATTTCCCGGCTTATCGGCTTATGCTTCTTCTAAAGCTGCCTTAACAAATCTAACCGAACTATTGGCTACAGAATTTGTTGAAAAAAATATTGCCGTAAATTGTCTGGCATTAGGTGCTGTTGACACACAAATGCTAAAAGAAGCATTTCCCGGTTATCAGGCTCCGCTGAATGCTGAAGAAATGGCTGATTTTATTTATTGGTTTGCTATGAACGGACAGAATTTTTTTAATGGTAAAATTTTACCTGTGGCTCTTTCAACTCCCTGACAATGCCCTATTGTTAATGATAAATTAATTCCAATCCATTGGTAATCAAATTTATATAAGCAGGATTTCTTTTCATGTTTTGCAAATGATATTCTATTCCGTCTCTCATTTTACCAACTGAATTATGCTGCATCAGTACTTCCAGGATTTCGAGATTAAGCAACCAGTCGTCAGTATAATCAGTTTTTAATGAATTCCAGATGTTTTCAAGCAAATCCTTATCAATAACATTGTTTTCTCTCATATTTCTGACTTGCTGAAAATAATCATGAAGAGTTGACGCTTTTAAAGTATGTTCAATTTTATGTGTTTTTTCTGTCGGAGCACTATAATCCAATTCAAAAGCTACTGGATCTGCAGGACCGCTAAAAACAGAGATAATTTTTTCACCAACAGCCATATCATAAGTTCCCCATGAAGGTTGAAATAATACCTGATCTTCGTAAGTAACCATGCAATTATCAAAAGAAAAAAGTATATTTTTTCCTTCATTTCGGGTAATTCTTTTTAAAACACCCCTAACCACAACACCCGATTCAAACTCTAAACGTGATTCTTTATCCATAAAGATACCTTTAGCTTTCAAATTATCTTCCGACATAAGTTCAAGTGGTTGAGGGCAGGCTTTTAATTTTCCAATCGGTGAGCTAAAACCTTCCGAATGATAGTTTTTTCCATGACCTTCCAAAACTTTGTTATCAGTACACAAAATAGTAGGACCTTTTGTAGAGGCATAAATCAGTTTTTCTTTAATAGATATAAGATTCTGTAAGGTGCCCGATACCTGCAAGCCCGAACTGTAAACATAAGTGGCTGCATTCTGTGAATTTAATGCTTTTACCATTCCGTCAAGACCTCCTCTGTTCATTGCCATTGTATTTTTATACTCAAGTAGAACTTTTGTAAGATATTGAAAATCAGGAGTAACAAACAGTTGTGGCTGACGGGTTGTAATATCAAATAATACATCTTTTGCATCAATATTATAAGGTAGTTTTCGTACAGCCGGTTGAAGACAACTGTAACTTTCTCCGATAGATGATAAAAGTCCGGCACCATAAATTTTATGCTCTTTCACATTTCCGATTAAACCATACTCTACTGTCCACCAATGCAGATTACGTATCTGTGCCATTTCGCTAATACCATTCATTGACCTCTCAATAGCATCCAATTCCTTTTCGGCTTCTGCAATCGTTTGTGTTGAAGAATAAGGGTCGGCTTTTAAAATTGATAAATGACGAATGGCCTCATATAACTTATAATCGTTGGGTGAAGAAATTGCTTTATGGCCTATTTCACCAAAAAGACGCAAATACTCGGCATATTCCTCATCAGCAATAATAGGAGCATGTCCGGCTGCTTCGTGAATAATATCCGGTGCAGGAGTATATTCAATCTGGTCAATAGGACGAATATCTGCTGCAATCACTAAAACATTATATGCCTGAAATTCCATAAAAGCCGAAGGAGGTATAAAGCCATCAACAGCAACTGCTGCCCAGCCAATTTCCTTTAAAATACGGTTCATTCCGTACATATGAGGGATATTCTCAATGCTTATTCCTGTACGTTTTAACCCTTCAAGATAGCTTCCATGTGCCACTTTTGACAGATATCGAACATTTTGGCGCATGACATATCTCCACAATGCATGGTCCTGAGCTGTATATCCATTATATGGTTGTTCGATTACCAGGTTCATTAAATGACGTGGTAATTTTTCTAAAACTTCATTAGATTCGTACATAAGGCATTTTTATTGGAAAACAAAGATACAATGTTTTTATTTAGAATTATTTAAATTAACATTAATTCAAAACAAATATTTTGCTTAAAATGTTGTAGATAATTCAATAAATTTATAAAACCTTAATTGCCTGCTGTTGATTTACAAATTATAAACATCGCCACTAAAAAGCATATCTTCAAAGCTTTTGTACTTTGAATTTTTTCTGGCATTAAGCATTTGATTATGAAGAAGTTCATTATAAGATGCCTTGTCAACATTTCTGATAACACCTAGTGCAAGCGGCATTTCAGGAGGATGCATTCGCATGATCATCAACTGAACTGTATAATCCAGATCTTTTTCGTCATGCACCATAATATCATTAATAGTAATTCCATTTTCACCAACAACCACCTGTTCGAGTTTCATTTTCTTGCGGTTCAGATAAATACCTTTTTCTTTGTTTGCACCAAAAAGCATAGGTTCACCATGTGTGAGGTGTATTTGATGTTCGTCTCTGGTTTCTTTATTGGTAACAATAGCATGAACCTGATTGTTAAAAATAACACAGTTCTGCAAAACTTCAACTACAGAAGTGCCTTTGTGATTTTCAGCAGCAATAAGTGCTTCACGAATCATTTTAGGATTAGTATCTAAAACACGGGCAAAAAAATGACCTCTTGCTCCTACAGTAAGCAGGCCCGGACGAAATGGCTGTTCAATAGTTCCTTCAGGTGATGATTTTGTTTGACTACCTAGTGGTGTTGTTGGAGAAGCCTGTCCTTTTGTTAAACCATAAATTTTATTATTCAAAATAACAATATTCATGTCAATATTTCTACGTACAGTATGAATAAAATGATTTCCACCTATTGCCATACAGTCGCCATCACCCGTAATTTGCCATACACTTAAGTCAGGATTAGCTATTTTAACACCACTGGCAATTGCAGAAGCACGTCCGTGAATTCCATGAAAACCATAAGTATGAACATAATAAGGAAATCGGGAAGAGCATCCGATACCTGAAACAAAAACTATGTCTTCCTTCTTCTTTCCTATTTCGGGTAAAATACCATGAACAGCACTTAAAACAACATAATCGCCACAGCCGGGACACCATTTAACTTCACCATCAGGTACAAAATCCTGTTTTGTAAGTACCGGCATATCTGTATTCTGTATATTTTCCATAATTGTAATTTATTATTTTTTCAACATTTGAATAAATTTTTCTTTCAGTTCAAAAACCATAAAAGGTAAACCCTGAACTTTATTATACTGAAAATAATCAAATTTTTGATGTTGCATTCGTAGAAAATTAGCAAATTGACCCATGTTTAATTCACAAACAATAATTTTTTTGAATTTGCTGAATACATTTTCAACATTAGCAGGTAGCGGATAAATGTAATTGAAATGAGCCAGACCTATGCTTTTACCCTCTTCGCAAAGCTCATTAATAGCAGTTAAAAGAGCTCCATAAGTACCTCCCCATCCAACAACTAGGAGCTCGCCTTCCTGACATCCATGAACCTCAACATCAGGAACATCTTTAATAGCTCTGAGCACTTTCTCCTGTCGTAAATCAGTCATTCTCTGATGATTTTGCGGGTCGTGAGATACTGAACCAATAATATCTTGTTTTTCAAGACCGCCAACCCTATGTCGTAGGTTTGCCATCCCGGGCACTGCCCAATTGCGGGCAAGTGTGTCTTCATCTCTTAAATAGGGTTTATATTCTTTGGCATCGGTAGATACAAGCCAGGTTTTAATTTCCGGTAATTCACTCATTTTTGGTATTTTCAGAGGTTCACTACCATTAGCAAGGTATCCATCGGTAAGTAAAATAACAGGGGTCATGTGTTCGAGCGACATTTTTGCTGCCATAAAAGCATAATAAAAACAATCAGAAGAAGAAGAAGCTGCCATAACAATACATGGAGCTTCACCATTTCGGCCATAAAGTGCCTGCATTAAATCGGATTGCTCAGTTTTAGTTGGTAAGCCTGTAGATGGTCCTCCGCGCTGAACGTTTACTATTACAAGTGGAAGTTCGGTCATAACTGCCAGACCTATTGCTTCAGACTTAAGCGATAATCCAGGTCCTGAAGTAGTTGTGACTGCCAGTGAGCCGGCAAAACTTGCACCTATGGCAGAGCAAATACCTGCAATTTCGTCTTCAGCCTGAAATGCTTTTACACCAAACTCCTGACGGGCCGATAACTCATGAAGGATTTCGGATGCAGGTGTTATAGGGTATGAGCCAAGAAATAAAGGTAATCCACATTTTTCGGCAGCTGCAATCAATCCCCATGCAGTAGCAACATTGCCAGTTATATTGCGATATTTGCCCTTAGGCATTGTTTTTACCGGTAGTACTTTATAAGATACATTTAATTCCTGTAAATTCCATGCAAAATTGTACCCTGCTTTCAGTACTTTTGTGTTTGCATCAATTAAAATTGACTTGTTTTTAAACTTTTTCTTAAAATAATTTTCTGATGGATTTGTTTCTTTGTTAAAAAGCCAATAAAGCATCCCCAAGGCAAACATATTTTTCGATCTGATAACTGTTTTATTATCAAGACCCATTCCCTCCAATGCTTTTTGTGTAAGAGATGTAATCGGAGCTTTAATAACATTATAACCTACCAGACTGTTATCAGAAAAGGGGTCGGATTTAAAACCTGCTTTTTCATAATTTCTTTGAGTAAAATTATCAAAATCAACAATAATAGTAGAGCCTCTTTTTATCCATTTCAAATTTACTTTTAAAGCAGCTGGATTCATTGCAACCAAAACATCGGCAAGATCGCCTGAGGTAAATATTTCTTTATGTCCGATATGTACAGTAAAACCTGACACACCTGCAATGGTTCCCTGCGGTGCTCTGATTTCGGAAGGATAATCGGGAAATGTTGAAACATCGTTACCTAAGATAGCTGAAGTTTCTGAAAACTGAGTTCCTGTCAGTTGCATACCATCACCACTGTCACCGGCAAATTTGATGACCACCTGGTCGAGTTCAATTACTCTTGTTTTTTGAGCCATATTTTAATTTTTACAAAATGACTGTTTAAAAAAGATTTATCAATTAATTAACACATGGCAAAATAATGCAATATAATTTTATTAGCAGCTAAAAATTTAATACATTTTTTTTCTGCTTGTTTTTAATCATTTCAAAAAGCATAAAAATAGTTGATTTCAATTTTCGTAAATGGCAAATAGCTATATTGCGAGCCGAATTAATCCTGAAATTTTTAAATTAAATGAATTATTCATATAAAGAATTAGTATCATGACAAAGAAAAAATCGTTTATTGTATGTGATGGTAATTATGCAGCTTCGCATATAGCTTATATGTTTAGTGAAGTGGCAGCCATCTACCCTATTACTCCATCGTCAAATATGGCAGAAAATGTTGATGAATGGGCGGCCTATGGCAGAAAAAATATTTTTGGGGAACCCGTAAAAGTTGTTGAAATGCAATCGGAGGCAGGAGCAGCAGGTGCTGTTCATGGCTCTCTTCAGGCAGGTGCTCTAACATCTACCTATACTGCTTCGCAGGGATTATTGTTAATGATTCCGAATATGTACAAAATAGCTGGTGAATTATTGCCTGGTGTTTTTCATGTTTCAGCAAGATCTGTTGCGGCTCACGCTTTATCAATTTTCGGAGACCACTCCGATGTTTATGCTACCCGCCAAACCGGATTCGCATTGCTTGCAACTGGTAGTATTCAGCAAATTATGGATTTAGCTGGTGTTGCTCATCTGGCTGCTATTAAAACTCGTATTCCTTTTCTTCATTTCTTTGATGGATTTCGTTCTTCACATGAAGTTCACAAAATAGAACTGATGACTGAAGAAGATTTACTTCCACTTTTGGATACTGAGGCTTTACAACGCTTCAGAGACAATGCATTAAATCCTGAACATCCGGTTACACGTGGTACAGCTCAAAATCCTGACGTATTTTTTCAGGCAAAAGAAGCGGTAAACAGGTTTTATGAACCTATTGCAGATGTTGTTGAATATTATATGCAGGAAATCGGAAAAATTACCGGAAGGATTTATCATCCATTTACTTACTATGGCCATCCAGAAGCTGAAAATATTATTGTAGCTATGGCTTCAGTTACAGAAACAATACAAGAAGTAATTGATTATAAATTAGCACAGGGAGAAAAAGTGGGTTTAATAACCTGCCATCTTTACCGTCCGTTTTCACCAAAATATTTCTTTAATGTTTTACCAAAGACTGTAAAACGTATTTGTGTTTTAGACAGAGCAAAAGAGCCGGGCTCAAATGGAGAACCATTGTATAAAGATGTCAGAGACTTGTTTTATGACTCAGCTGAAAAACCTTTAATAGTTGGTGGTCGTTTTGGCTTAAGTTCAAAAGATACCACTCCTAATCAAATATTTGCAGTTTTCAGCAATTTAAGCATGAAAGAACCTAAAAATCAATTTTCAGTAGGTATCAACGATGATGTTACATTTCAGTCGTTACTCATCCCTGAATATATTGATGTAGCACCTGCAGGTACTTATGAAGCTAAGTTTTATGGTATTGGTGCTGACGGAACAGTTGGTGCCAACAAAAACAGTATCAAAATTATAGGTGATACAACAAATAAATTCTGTCAGGGATATTTTGCATATGATTCTAAAAAATCAGGTGGATTTACCACTTCTCACTTACGTTTTGGTGATTCTCCAATCCGATCAACCTATTTATGTAATCAACCAAATTTTGTTGCCTGCCATGTGCCTTCTTATCTCGACAAATATGATATGCTTAAAGGCTTGAAAAAAGGTGGTGTATTTTTGTTCAACAGCATTTGGGATGCAGAAGAAACAAAAAGCAAATTGCCTGACCACATGAAAAAATACCTGGCTGAAAATGATATTAAGTTTTACATTATAAATGCAACTAAAATAGCCGAAGAACTGGGTCTTGGTTCCAGAACCAATTCAATAATGCAAGCATCATTTTTCAAGGTTTCGAATGTTATACCTTACGAAATGGCAGTTAAGGAAATGAAAAATGCCATTAAAAAGACCTATGGGCGTAAAGGTGAGGAAATTGTAAAAATGAATTATGATGCTATTGATAAAGGTGGAGAAGTTGAAGAGGTAGCTATTCCGGAAGACTGGAAAAAAATTAAAATTGTTGAAATAGAAGACAGCCGTGATATACCTGAATTTATTAAAAAAGTAGTTGAACCAATAAACGGTCAAAGGGGAGATGACTTACCAGTCAGTGCCTTTGTAGGTCGTGAAGACGGAACATTTCCTGCCGGTACTACCGAATATGAAAAAAGAGGTATTGCTGTTAATGTACCTGAATGGGTAGGAAGCAATTGTATCCAATGCAATCAATGTTCTTATGTATGTCCTCATGCTGCAATTCGTCCGTTTATATTAACTGAAGATGAAGCAGCAGCTACACCTGCCGGCACAACAACTATTGATGGTATAGCTCAGTTAAAAGGCTATAAGTTTAAAATCCAGGTAAGTGTGCTTGATTGTACCGGTTGCGGAAACTGTGCCGACATATGTCCGAGCAAAGAAAAAGCGCTCGTCATGAAACCACTGGAATCACAATTGGTAGAAGTTGAACGCTGGAATTACATGGAGAAAAAAGTGGGATATAAAGATACCATTTTACCAAAAGATAAATCGGTGAAAAACAGTCAGTTTGCTCAACCATTGTTTGAGTTTTCAGGTGCATGTGCAGGTTGTGGCGAAACACCTCATATTAAATTGATTACTCAGCTGTATGGCGAACGCATGATAGTAGCCAATGCAACAGGTTGTTCATCTATCTACGGAGGTTCAGCGCCTGCAACTCCTTATCGTATCAACGACAAATCAGGTCATGGAGTAGCATGGGCAAATTCACTTTTTGAAGATAATGCCGAATATGGTTATGGTATTGCACTTGGTATTTCCAATTTGCGAAATCGTATAGCCCGATTATTGAGTTCATTAAACGGAAATTTCAGTAACGATGCTAAGACCTTATTCAATGAATGGATTGAAAACAAAGAAAATGCTGATAAAAACGTTGAACTGACCCCAAAAGTAATTTCGATACTTGAAAAATCAGATGACCCGATAGCAAAACAATTATTAGCTTTAAAACAGTATTTTATTAAAAAATCTGTTTGGGTTATTGGTGGTGACGGATGGGCTTATGATATCGGATACGGAGGTCTTGACCATGTTATAGCATCAGGAGAAAACATCAACTGCCTTGTACTCGACACCGAAGTTTATTCTAATACAGGAGGTCAGGCATCAAAATCAACACCAGTTGGATCAGTGGCAAAATTTGCTGCTTCAGGTATGAAAACAAGGAAAAAAGATTTAGGAGCCATGGCCATGACCTATGGATATGTTTATGTAGCACAGGTAGCTATGGGAGCCAGTCAATCTCAATTCCTGAAAGCAGTAAAAGAAGCAGAAGAATATCCCGGACCATCTGTGATTATTGCTTACTCACCTTGTATCAACCACGGTTTGCGTAAGGGAATGGGTAAATCGCAGGAAGAAATGGATGATGCAGTTAAGGCTGGCTACTGGCACTTATACCGCTACAATCCTTTGTTAGAAAAAGAAGGTAAAAATCCATTTATTCTGGATTCAAAAGAACCTGATTGGACAAAATTTCAGGAGTTTTTAAGTAGTGAAGTTCGTTATTCTTCCTTGAAGAAAACTTTTCCTGCTGAAGCTATTAAACTTTTTGAAATTGCCGAAGAAGATGCCCGCTGGAGATACAACTTCTACAGACGTATGGCAGAAATGGATTACAGCAAATAATTTGATTATTGAGTTTATTAAAAAAGCCACTGCTTCTGCGGTGGCTTTTTTTGTTTAATACTGTTTATTGTTCACTTGTTAAAGCATGATTTCGCTTGTTGTTAGTAAAAGAGAATTTTAAAATTATTAATAATCTTGTTTTTATTTCTATCCTAATTTTCAGTTTGATAAAATATCAAATCCAAAATTATTAATATTTATTACTACTTTATCACCAACTATATTGAATTTCAATTTATTAAAACTTATAAATTCGCTTTTTCCGAATCTTTCGGGAAGTTTAAAGCTTATCTCCTGCTTGCTATTTGATTTATTAATAACTATAACATTAATTTTGTCAAAATAGGTTCTGGCAAAAACTAAAACATGGTCATTTACCAGCAAAGTTTGATAATCTCCGTATATCATTGGTAAAGAATTACGTCTGAAATTTGCCAGTGAAGCAACAGTATTTCTCAAGTCATTTTCGGGGGATGTTAAATTTTCAAATTTCATCATTCTGCGGTTATCGGGATCATTTCCACCGGGCATGCCAATTTCATCCCCATAATAAATAACAGGTACTCCGGGTATTGTCATATTAAAAGCCATCAGAAGTTTCATTTTTTGATATGCAAGCGGATTTCCAACATCAATTTTTCTGGTCCATCCGGCTTGTTTTGCGTTCTCTTCAAATTTCAAATCACCTCCTGCATAAGAAATAAACCGGCCTCTGTCCTGATTGCCACTTATATTGCCCATAAGGTGATGCCAACCAAAATAACTAAAACTCGACAAAAGCGATTCATTTAATTTAATCAGTGAAAAATCATCTTTGGCAAAAGCAGCAATCGAAGCATCATAGATGTTAAAATCGAACTGAGCATCCAATTGACCGCTGCCGATATAGCTGCCAATCAATTCGCGTGTACCATAAGTTTCACCAATCTGATACAGTTTCCGGTTTTGAGGAATAATTACCTGATCTTTCAGTTTTCTGGTTAAGGTACGCCAAAAAATCTCAGGAATATGCTTGGTTGCATCGTGCCTGAATCCATCCAGATTAAATTCTTTAATCCAATACACAGCACTATCGGCAAGCATATTGGTTACTTCCGGATTATTGAGGTCGAGGGTAGGCAGAAATATATCAAACCAGGTTGTTAAACGATGGTCATCCCACCTTTCGGTATTCAGGCTACCATCGGGCAAATAAAGATTTGTAACACGGTCGGGATATTTTTTATAATATGGATGTTCGATATGAACATGATGAGCGACAAAATCGAGTAACACATTAATATTCTTTTCATGAGCCGTTTTAACCATTTCTTTTAAGTCGTTTGCAGAGCCAAAATGTTCATCAACTTTGGTATAAGACACAGGCCAATAGCCATGATAAGCTGAGAATTTGGTTTCAGGGTTTGGCCAAAATCCATAAGCTCCTTTTACATTTTCCACGACAGGTGAAATCCAGATGGTATTTATCCCAAGTTTTTCAAAAAATCCGTTTTTGATTTTTTCAGTTAAACCTTTCAAATCACCACCATGATAATCAGCTTTAGGTAATACTTCTTTAATATTCAAGGTTTTATTATTGGAAGTATCACCATCATAAAATCTGTCCATAAAAACGTTGTAAATAATCATCGCTTCCATATCAAACCTGTTTAATTCAGCAGCAGAAATTATAACCTTTCCTTTGTTTAGCGGGATTAAAATATCGTTAGAAACACCGTACTTATTGCAAGCCCAAACCCTGATAAACGACCTGTCTAATGTTTGAGCTGCATCAGGAATATTGATTTCAGCCTTTTGATTGACAACTTGTACCGGAATTGTAAAATTCTGCCATAATGCAAAGTATTCAGTTATTTCATTTTCTGAACCAATTTCAATTTTGCCTTTACTTTGTTTTAAGGTAAACAAAACCGGTAATTTATCTTCAGCATTTTCTCCGATTTTTAATAGCGAGTTAAAACCCCCAATATTGTTATCAACCGAATCATTGCTATTCGGGTCCCTCATTTCTTTACCATCCAACACCAATAAATACTGATATTGTCCCGGCTCGGTAACAAATGAATATTTCCATATTCCATTTTCCAGATGAAAAGTTGAACTATTCTGATTCCATGCATTCATTTCTCCTTTCATTTGAACCGACTGATAGCTTTTACCCTTAGGGTCAAACTGATATATATATTTGATTTTATTAGACTTACGACAGATTACTGACCAGGGAAAACCATCTATCCAAACATCCATTTCAAATAAAAATGGCAAGTCAGGATTTGATATCAGCCTGATTAATTGTAATTTTTTGTCAAATTGATTTTCAATATTACAGGAAAAATTGATTGAATCAATTTTTGAAACATCTGAAAAATAATCGTTCAAATAAACCAAAGTGGTATCAAAATTAAGGATAACGGGACTTGCCAGGCCAGTAATTTCATTGTTTTGAGGAAATTTTTGTTCCTTTTTGCAAGAAAACAATAAAACTCCAATGAGTAAAACAGTAATAAAAGATAAATTCTTCATAAAAAAAGATGATTTAATGAGTTGCAAATTTCGTTAAAGTTGGTTCAAAGTTTTTTAACAAAAGGCAAATTATTATTTCAGCAAGAATTTAATGTGCTGGCCTTTATCTGTTTTTAAAATATAAAAGCCCTTGGGTAATGTCGAAACATCTGCAAAGTCTGACATAAGGCTTTGTTTTACAATTCTGCCCAAATTATCTAAAATTTCAAAATTTGCCTTTTCTGAAAGAAACAAATTTCCATTTATTACCGGATTTGGAAACAATATTAGTTCGTTGTAAGTCAATAAATCAGATACAGAAACACTTGAATTGCTCCTTCCCGGACTTGGTTTTTCAAAATTAATCCAGACTAAATCACCATCTGTTTTTCTGCCTGAAGAAGTATTTGGTGATTGCTTTTTAAAAATAACTGAATCAATAATAGCAAAACCGCTTGAAGCAGAATTGAATAATCCAATTTCTTCTCCGTTTTTTTCTAATTTAAAATTAGTATGAAAACGTCCCTGATTTTCATCATCATCTGCCCAGATTAACAGGAATTCGCCAGGCATTATATAATACTCCGGCAATTTCCATTTATCCGGATGCTTCAAATTGTCAGATAAGTATTTATCTCCAAGCCAAACAGAATTATCTCCGGCATTGTAAATTTCAATCCAGTCGTCAAATTCTCCTGCTTCATCACTTATAACCGTAGAATTATCAGCCATGAATTCATTAATAAATAATTTAGGTTTTACCGGTAACTTTAAGTCAAATGAAACCTCACTGCATGGAAAATGAGTTGATGCTCCCTTTTTGTCTTTGACTTCAATTAAATACTTAAGTTTTCCTTCTACCTTAAAAGGTGGTAAACTGATTGAAAAATATCCATCATTGGCATACATATCGTCATGATTACCATCATCATACATTAAATAGCTGATATAACCTGAATTGTTAAAATCAATTTTTAAATTGACCTGAAAAGTAACGTTTTGCCAAACAAAAACTCTTACTTTAAAACTATCGTGAATCCCAGGATAATTATTCGAAATATAATTTAAAAGCGGTTTTATATCATTTAATAGTATTGTCTGATTTATAGATTGCATTCTTTGCCGGATGTAGTTTTTTATTCCATTTTTTACATGTTTTCCTGCTGCTTTTTCAAAGGAGTTATCAAAATCGGTAATGCTGTAGCCATAATCATGCTTGTAGAAATTATCTGTAAACACATAAGGCCGAATCATTGATTTTATTGCATCAATTTGCTGAAAAAACATATTTGTGTCCAGCTTGCTGATGAAATCTTTCATCAAGGCAGAATACTGGTTTTTTATTTCAGGAACCATTAAAAGACGTTGATAAAGTGGCCTGAATTCATTGGGGTGCGACCAGTTATATATATTTCGATTTGCCCAATCAATAGAAAACCAATCAATACCAAAAGTATTATCCAGGTCATAAGGTATGTATTCAAAACGATTATCTTTTGTGTTGTGGTAAAGATAGAAATTATTCTTGTTGAAAATATATCCATCCCAGTTTCCGCAAAAAACATCAAGCACCATAATTTTTAAATACTCCTGTAAATTAAAGACTTTCTGCAACTTACAATTCAATTCATTCAGCGGAGTTTGATTTAGCAAGGCGATAAAATCGGAAAGGTCGGAATAATCTTCACTTGACATATTATCATAAGCTCGTCTGCCATTGGACGAAAATTTATAATCTTTCGGATTATTTGAAATAAATTTCAAATCGGCAGGATAAAGGCATTTATATAAGTTTCCGTTTTTATTTCCAAAACGTAACTGAGCAAATTCTTCATCAATATGCTCAACATTAAGATACAGGCCGTAATAAATGTTGTTGATATACAAAGCAATATGGTTTGCCCTTGGAGCGGGGATATTCAATTTACGCATTAAATCCCAGCATATTTTTGCTCTCATTAAAGAAGGGTCATTGTGTTCACTATTCAGATTCAGCTTTTCGATTCCTTGCCATTTTTTACCTTTTTCATAGGTATTAAATGATATTTTAAACGATTTTTTTGCAGCATTTCGGGAAGTATTCCCTCTTAACCTGAAACCTACATTGTAAACTGTATCTTTAACTTTTCCATTATTAAAAGCAAAAACTGCATGAAATTCAATATCTGAGTCAGTATTATTATAAATCCATATTAAAGTATCAGGATGAATATAAATATCAATTCTTGGCACTAAATCGTCTCTGAAAACCTGACCATTGGGTGGCAGATTTGGCTGAGCAAATACATTTAATGACACGATAAAAGTCAATAATAACGGAAAATGATGGATATATTTTATTTTCATCATCAAAAAGCAAATTATAAGTGCATTCAAAGATAAAACTGTAAAATAAACAGGTATAATTTAATCAGATAACTTAATTTTGCCTGAAATCAGGAATCAAATATGGAAATAATTAAGCTTGATATTGAAGGATTACTTTTGATAAAGCCAACAGTATTTGAAGATGAAAGAGGCTATTTTTTTGAATCCTTTAAAAGTCCTTTGTATAAGGAACTTGGCCTTGAAACAGCATTTGTACAAGATAATGAATCGAAATCAAGTAAAAATGTAGTTCGCGGACTTCATTTTCAAAATCCTCCATATGCACAAGGAAAGCTGGTCAGGGTTATTCATGGTTCTGTATTGGATGTGGCAGTTGATATTCGTAAAAACTCACCTACATATGGCAAATGGCGTTCAGTAAAGCTGAGCAGCGACAATAAATTAATGTATTGGATTCCTGAAGGATTTGCTCATGGCTTTTGCAGCCTCGAAGATGATACTATCCTAACTTATAAATGCACCAACCTCTATAATAAAGTTTCTGAAGGATCTATCCGCTGGAATGACCCGAATCTGGATATACATTGGGAGGTTGCCCAACCCATAGTATCAACGAAAGATAATGAAGCTCCGTTTTTTAAAGATTTTGTAAGTTTGTTTTAAAATTTTATACGAAATATTAGCAGTTATGCAAATCAAAATAGAAAATACTTTTATTGAAGATGTTAAAATTGTGATGCCTGAAGTTTTTGAAGATGAAAGAGGTTTCTTTACTGAAGTATACCGCAGCGATCAATTCAAAGATTTAGGATTACCATATAATTTTGTACAATTTAATCATTCCCGTTCGTCAAAAAATGTTTTAAGAGGATTACATTTTCAATGGAGCCCGCCAATGGGTAAACTTATGCGTGTAACCCAAGGAGAAGCTTTTTTGGTAGCCGTTGATATCAGGAAAGGTTCGCCTACCTTAGGAAAATGGTTTGGGATGGTTTTAAATTCTAAGGAAAAAAAACAGGTTTTTGCTCCTGCCGGCTTTGCCAGAGGGTTTTGTGTATTATCTGATTTTGCTGAAATAGAATATCTGACAACAGGTACTTACAACAATCAGGCTGAATCGGGAATTTTATGGAATGACCCTGAAATAGGTATTGAATGGCCAATTAATAATCCTATCTTATCGGGTAAGGATGAAATTGCTCAGCCTCTTCATGAATGGTTGAAAAAACCTGAATCTGATTTTTTTAAATATTAATTGTTGAAACTATGAAAATTCTTGTTGCCGGTGGAGCCGGTTATATTGGTTCGGTAATGGTACCAAAACTTGCAGAAAGAGGCTATGATGTTGACGTTGTTGACCTTTTGTGGTTTGGTAATAATTTGCCAGCAAACATTAATGTAATTCAAAAGGATATTTTTAATCTTGAAAAAGAAGACCTTAAAGGATATGATCAGGTATTGTTTTTAGGAGGATTATCAAACGATCCGATGGCTGAGTTTTCTCCAAGAGATAATTTTATACAAAATGCATCTGCTCCAGCCTATTTAGGTTATCTGGCAAAAATTTCCGGAGTAAAACGTTTTATTTATGCTGGTTCATGCTCTGTTTATGGATATACTATAAATGAGTTGTATGACGAGGAGTCTCCTGCTGTTTCTAATTACCCTTATGGAATTTCAAAACTTCAGGGTGAACATTCGGTGTTGCAAATGAAGGATAATAATTTTTCTGTTATAGCTTTTCGTCAGGGAACAGTATCAGGTTACAGCCCACGTATGCGACTTGATTTAATTGTGAACACAATGTTCAAATCAGCCATTCACAATAAAGAAATTGTTGTCAATAATCCATCAATATGGCGACCTATATTAAGTATTCAGGATGCAGCAAGTGCATATATTCGTGCAGTTGAAGCCAATTTCGACATCAGTGGTGTTTTCAATATTGCTTCTGGAAATTACACTGTCGGTGAGGTTGCCGATCTGGTGAAAGATACCCTTACAGAAGAGCTAAAAATTAACATTAAACTTACAATTAAAAACATTCAGGATTTCAGAAATTATAAAGTAAGTATCGAAAAAGCAATGAAAGTTTTAAGTTTTAAACCAATTTCCGATGTAAGAGATATTGTTAAAAATTTGATTTCAAATCTTGAGTTTTTTAACAACTTTGACAATCCTAACTATTACAATATCAGTGTTTTTAAAGAAATTATGAATAAAAATCAAAAATCAATTCAATGAAAGTAGCAGTAATAGGTGCAAACGGACAATTGGGTAGCGACCTGGTACAGGAATTTAAAAATGATGGTAACGAAGTATTTGGTTTTAATCATTGTGATGTTGAGGTTTACGATATTGATTCCATCTACAATATAATTAAACTTTCCAAGCCTGACCTATTAATAAATACTTCAGCATATCACAATGTTGAAAAATGTGAAGAAAACCCACTACGTTCATTTCAGATAAATGCAATTGGGGCACGAAACCTGGCCATTGCCTGTTCCGAAAACGACATTACCCTTATGCATATCAGCACAGATTACGTATTTGATGGAAGACAAAAATTTCCTTATTTTGAAACAGATTGCCCGAATCCTTTGAGTGTTTATGGAAATTCAAAACTTGCAGGAGAGAATTTTATCAGGAATATTGCAAAAAGATTTCTGATTATCAGAACCTCTGGATTGTATGGAAAACGGCCCTGTAGAGCAAAGGGAGGAATGAACTTTGTTCAACTGATGCTGAAGCTGGCAAGCGAAGGGAAAAAAATAAGAGTTGTTGATAATGAAATACTTACTCCTACTCCTACTATTGAATTAGCTCGCCAATTGGTCAGAATAAAAGAACCGGATTTTTATGGTGTTGTTCATGCTTCTTCACAATGCTTTTGTTCATGGTATCAGTTTGCCAAAGCAATTTTTTCTATTTCAAAACTGGAACCTGATTTACAAATTGCTTCTCCAGATGAGTTCCCTTCGAAAGCCAAAAGACCGGAATATTCGGTTCTTGAAAATGGTGTTTTAAATGACTACAATGTAAATATTATGAAAACCTGGGAACAGGGATTAAAAGAATATTTATTAAGCTGATTTTTAACGAATTACTGTTACTGTCCCAGTAATGAATTTTCTCTGGGTTTGTGTTCCTCTGATACTGGTATGATAATAATAAACCCCTGTTAGAACAGCTTGACCACCGTATTTTCCATCCCATTGCTCGTTCAGATTATTCGACTCAAAAAGTTTATTTCCCCAACGGTCGAAAATAACCAAATTAAACTCAAGAATATAAATACCCACTATTTCAAATTTATCATTCAGACCGTCTCCGTTTGGAGTAAATGCATCAGGAATAAACACTCGCAGCGGTGTTGGCAGACAAATTTCATTCGATACTGAAGTTTGATTATCACCATTACGTAAAGCAACTACGCGATAACAATATTGCGATTGATTAAACAATGTATTTGTATCTTCATAAAATGAATCATTTGGGAATTTATTTATTACAGTTTCCCATTTTTTAAATTTCTGATTATATGCTTCAAGAGAATAATAATTCACTCCCTGTAACCATTGTTCATAAGCGGTCCAGAATAATACAGGCATAATACTGTTAGTATCTGATTTTAACAGTATTGTTTTACCAATATTGCTGTAAGGGCTGATGTAATTACAACTATCAAGAACCTTGATCCTGTATGCATATGAGCTTTTGTCAACATCAACCAGGTCGTCAGTATATTTCAGAACATCCGGTAAATGATTTGCCAGCAAATAATAATTGACTTTATCTGTTGATTTTTCAATAATAAACTCCTTAGGTCTTCCAATATTTATGGCCTCCCATTCAAGCAATATTTCTTTATCGTCAACAACTGTTGCACGATCAATAACGGTTGGTTCAACATAGGGAAATACCTTAACTTTTCGTTCTATTGAATCGTAGCATTGATGGTTTGTTCCTGCCAGCAATTTTACCATATAATCTCCGGGCACGGTAAAAATATGTTGTGGATGCTGTAGAATTGAAGTATTTCCATCTTTATAATTCCAAAGCCAGCTTGTGATGCTTTCAGGGGCAACAACAGTACTTTTATCTGTAAAATAAACGGTTTCTCCGATACAAGGCAAAGTAAAGTTAAAATCGGCTACAGGCATAGGGTAAACTTCCATTTGATGATATACAGTATCTGAACAATTATAGCTTTGTGAATTTGTAATTAACCTTACGGTATAAGGTTTATAGGTGGAATAAGTGTGTATTGGAGAAAGAGCTGTTGAGGTGTTGCCATCACCGAAACTCCAGTTGTTCGAAATGGTACCTGTTGCTACTGTTGAGGTATTGGTGAACACAAACGAATTGCCCGTCAAACACTGGGTCGAGTCATTTACTGTAAAGGTTGCTGCCGGCATCGGACGCACAAATACTTGTTTGATGAGAGAATCATAGCAAGCATTTCCTGAAAGAACACCCAGTTTTACATCGTAAGTACCATGTGCTGAATAAACATGATTTGAGTTTTTATTTATAGAATTAACAGCATCTCCAAATTCCCAAAAATAACTCATTGTTCCATAAGGAATGGTTGAAAAATTGGTGAATTTATAAAGATTTCCTCTTAAACATTGTGATGTATCATTAGCAAACCATTTTGCAATTGGCATTGGATGAACAATATTTTTATGATAAACTGTATCTCTGCAGTTGTTGCCCGAAGTGCTAATCATTCGCACAGAAAAAGTATCAAAATTAGAATAAGAATGTGTCGGTGCAGATAGCGTTGAGCTGTTGCCATCATCAAAATTCCATTGATAGCTAAGTGTTCCGTAAGGAATTACCGTCATCTGATTAAAAATAAAATTATTTCCTTTTAAGCACTGTGTTGAATCATTAACTGAAAATTGAGCAACAGGCATTGGAAATACTTCAGCCGATTTTGTGGAAGAATCTTTACATCCTAAGCCTGACTCTGCAATCAGTTTAATATTATACAGAGCATGGCTGGCATAAATATGTGCAGGGTCTTTTGAAATTGAAGTAATGCCATCACCAAAACTCCATAAATATTTTAGTGTCCCATTGGCTATTGATGATAAATTATTGAAAATAAAGTTATTATCAAGAAAACATTGTTTATCGTTAACAATAGAAAAAGAACTTTTTGGCGATGGAAATACATAGACTTTTGATGCAATGGTATCTTTACAAGCCAGATTTGAATTGGTAATTAAAGTTACAGTAAAAGTGTCATGGTTGAGATAAATATGATTCGGATTTAAGAGAGTACTACTGTTGCCATCATCAAAATTCCATATATAACTAACAGAGCCTGAATTAATTAAAGTTTTATTAGTAAAAGTAAAATTATTACCGTTTAAGCATTGCTGGCTATCATTAACAGAAAATGCAGCAACCGGATTAGGATATACATATACTGGTTTTTCAATACTATCTTTGCACAATAAATCACTGGTAACCAACAGCTTAACAAAAAAAGTATCATCGGATTTGTAAGAATGAACAGGAGAATGAATTATGCTTGAATCTTTGTCGCCAAACAACCACAAATACGTATTATAACCGGTGTTAATTGAGCTTGAATTGGTAAAAGTAAAAGAGTTTCCAACAATACATTGTCTGTCGTTACTGATACTGAATACCGGAACAGGTGTTGGAAATACATATACTCTTTTTGCAATTGAATTGCTGCACCCCAAAGCAGATGTTGCTGTCAGAGTTACATTAAAAGTATCATCGGCAGAATAGCTGTAAACAGGATTAATTGCATTTGAAGAATTACCGTTACCAAATTGCCACACATACGAATTAATGCCACTACTAATTGTTGTTTGATTGGTAAAAGCGAAACTATTGGCTTTAAAACACTGAACACTATCATTTATGCTGAATTCTGTAACCGGATTAGGATAAATATAAACCTTCTTCAGAATACTGTCTTTACATCCGTTTTGAGAGTAAACCACCAGTTTAACTGTGTTCGTATCTTCAACCGAATAAATACATTCAGGATTTGGCAAATTGCTAAACTGACCATCACCGAAAAACCACCAGAACTGTAACTGACCATAAGGAATTGAAGTATTGTTCGTAAAGGTAAATTTATTACCGGTCAAACATTGATTAGTATCATTTATGCTGAAAGCAGCAGTGGGCATCGGATGCACAACAATATCTTTAAAAGCAGTATCTTTACACCCTAGACCGCTTGTAGAGATTAGTCTGACTGTAAAAGTATCATAAGTAGAGTAAGCATGAGTCGTATTTATTGAATTCGCAGATCCTCCGTCACCAAAAGTCCAGTTATTAGAATAAGTTCCGCTGCTTAAAATAGTTGAATCAGAAAATATAAAGTTATTTCCGGTTAGACATTGTCGGGCATCATTTATTATAAAATTTGATTCAGGCATAGGATGAACAAATACCTTTTTAATTAATGTATCGTAGCAACCTAAATGACTATTACTAATTAGCTGTACATTAAAAGTATCATGCTTATAATATTTGACAATGAAAGTATCCTTAGTCCCATAGGCAGGTTCTCCTGAATTCCAAACTCTGCTTAAACTTCCCCATGCAATAGTTGACTTGTCAATAAATTCATAATAATTATTAAGTAAACACTGGGAACTGTCGTTTATTGAAAATTTAGCTTTCGGCATGGGATAAATATATACCTTCTTCAAAATCGAGTCTTTACAGCCCCAATTAGAAATTACCAGTAGTTTAACATCTAAAGTATCGTGCTGGAGGTATGTATGCTGAGAGTTGATGGTATTTTGTAATTTTCCATCTCCGAAATCCCAATGAGTGGTAAACGAACCACTGGCAATGGTCGAATTGTTGGTAAACTGAAACAGATTACTCCTTAAACATTGAGTAGTATCGTTTATTGAAAATTTAGCTACAGGTTCAGGGTGAACATGAACATAAGTAATTTTTGAAATGCTGTCTTTACATCCCTTATTTGAAGTTGCGATCAGCTTTACAAGAAAAGTATCTGCAAAGTTGTAACTATGAACCGGATTTGTGAGTGTGGATGTTTTATTATCGCCAAAATCCCATAAATAACTCATAGTTCCCCATGCAATAGTACTTAAATTGGTAAAACCAAAAGCATTTCCTTCAAAACACTGCGAACTGTCATAAATTGCATATTTGGCAACAGGCATGGGATTCACCAAAACTATTTGCTGTGCAGAATCAATACATCCTTTTTCTGATGTGGTGATAAGCTTAACAGTATATGTTCCCGGATTGGGATAAACATATTGTGTATCTGAATAAACTGAGCCATTACCATTGCCAAAATACCATTTATGTGTCATGCTTCCTGCAGAAATAGCAGAGTGGTTGTTGTAATGAAAAATATTGCCTCTCAAACATTGTGAAGTATCGCTAATACTGATTTTACTTTTAGGCATGTAATAAGTTTGCGCCTGATGTACAACTGAATCAAGGCATCCTGTCTGGCTGGTTATTTTTAATTTAACATAAAATGTATCAACGTATAGGTAGGAATGTACCGGATTTCCAGCATTTGAAGTATATCCATCCTTAAAATCGTAATGAATACTATAAGTTCCCCATTTTAATGTTGACTGATTGGTAAAAACAAACTGATTCCCGCTTAAACACTGTCCACTATCATTAATGGTAAAAGCTGCTTTTGGCATTGGATAAATAATACTCATTCTGCTGAATGAATCTTTACAGCCAAATGTTGAAGTTGCCACCAAACTTGTTGTCAAAGTATCGTCTGAGTTAAATGAATAACTTTCATTTTTATTAACAGAAGTATTACCATCGCCAAAATGCCATAAATAACTCATTGTACCCCAATCAATTGTGGTTTGATTGGTAAAATTAAACTGGTTTCCTCTCAGGCATTGCGAACTGTCATTAACGCTAAACATTGCCTCCGGCATAGGATAAACCTGAACAAACATTTCAGTTGAATCGGTACATCCTAAACTACTACTGACATAGAGTTTGACTAAAAAGGTATCGTGGAAAGTATAAGAATGAGTCGGATTTATTGTATTACTGCTTTGTCCGTCTCCAAATTTCCACAAATAACTTACTGTCCCGCTATTGATTGTACTCTGGTTGGTAAATTGAAAACTATTATTCTTTAAGCATTGTGTGCTGTCATTTACCTTAAACTTTGCTTTCGGATTTGGAAATACATAAACTTTTTTACTCAAAGAATCTTTACAGCCAAGACCCGATTCTAATAATAATTTAACAGTAAAAGTATCATCTGTTGAATAATGATGAGATGTATGATAGCTTAGAGCT
>Ga0209835_1000544_pt1 | contig 24440 bp, 23 predicted proteins | sample LakKivwa52mmetaG_FD_184138 | JGI IMG/M metagenome (GOLD analysis project Ga0209835, IMG submission 184138) | Anoxic lake water microbial communities from Lake Kivu, Rwanda to study Microbial Dark Matter (Phase II) - Lake Kivu water 52m metaG... | ecosystem: Environmental > Aquatic > Freshwater >... | reverse complement strand
CTACGCCCTTGCGGCCTACGTGGCAAAGAGTAAATTCAAAAAGGTTTATTGTATCGGCCAGGATTATTCCTTCGGCCATGAATCGGTCAAGGCCTTCATCGCCAGGCTGAAGAAATTGAATCCCTCCATTGAAATTGTAGCCGAGGTCTATCATCCTCTCGGAGAGAAAGATTACGGTCCCTACGTCAGCCGTATTGTCGCTTCTGGCGCAGACCTTGTCTTTACAACGAGCTGGGGCAATGACCTTACCCTCCTGATCAAACAGGCCAAACCCTTCGGGTTGAAAGCCAAGTTTGCGGGCTATTATCTGAGCGACGAGGAGACCATCAACGCTATTGGTGACAGCGAACTACTCATTGGGAGCATTGCAAGTGAAACCTACATGCTCACTATTCCTACAGAGGAAAACAAGATATTTGTTGAGGGATATTACAAAGACACAGGGACTTACCCTTATTGGCTTCGCGGGAAATCATACAATGGCGTCATGTTCTGGGCAGAAGCTCTGAAAAAGGCCAAAACCGACGATGTGAATGCAGTGATCAAAGCCTGGGAGGGCCTCTCCTTTAAAGGCACTGGAGGCACCTGGACCATGCGCCCCTGCGATCATCAGGCCCAGGTGCCCATCTGGATCGCCGAGATTGTTCCTCAGAGCAAATTCATGAAGCTTCCTTATGTGGGGACCCCAATTATGATTCCTGCAAAGGAGATTGAAGTTCCCTGTGAAGAAACTGGATGTAAAATGAAATAAAGGGTTAAGGAAAAAAGAACAGGGAGAAGATTGATTATGTCGATTTTGATTACAGGGGGAAGCGGCTTAATCGGCGCTTCCCTCACGCAGATGATCGTTGAGTTAGGAGAACATCCGACTAATTTTGACATCGCTCCCGTCCCTCCCGCGTTAAGAAAAATTGGCTCCAAGTTTGAATATGTTCAAGGATCCCTTGATCATTTATCGGAGCTATTAAACATCATCAAAACAAAAGCGGTTGACACGATTTTTCATCTTGGCGGGATGCTCTCTCTCCCTTCAGAAAAAAGACCCTGGGCCTCTTTTCAGTCAAATGTTGTCGGCACATTCAATGTTTTAGAAGCGGCCAGATTAGAAAGGGTCGATCAGGTTATCTATAGCAGTACCATTGCAACCTACAGTATGGATATCCAATCCAACGTTATTGATGATTTGACTCTCCAGAGACCCACGACCATGTATGGAGCATCCAAGGTTTTCGGTGAACTTCTGGGGCGCGTTTACGCCAGGAAGTTTGGAATTGATTTTCGTGGTATTCGTTTTCCATCCATAATTGGACCTGGAGTAAAAACAGCCCACATGTCCATCTATCATTCGTGGTCCATTGAGGAACCGCTCAAAGGTAATTCTTACGAGATCGGTGTGGCCCCCGAAACAAGAATACCTGCGCTCTATTTCAAAGATGCTGTCCGTGCGTTGTGGTTACTTTCGAGGGCAAAAAGAGAAGAGATTAGAACCATGGTCTATATTCTTGCCGGCATTACCCCTCCTTATTCTGCAAAAGAGCTGGCAGAAGTGGTTCGTTCCAAGATTCCTGGAACCCATTTAACCTTTAAGCCTGATCCCGAGTTAATGGAGCTTGTCAAAGAAATCGGCACCCTCCGATTTAACGAAGAAAGAGCCAAGTCCGAATGGGGATGGAAGACCTCATATTCCCTACCCGAAATGGTCGATGACTTCATCAAGGAATTTAATCAAAATCGTGCTGTCTATTTGTAAATCCATCTCTATGGACCAAAAATGTTATGGGAAAAGTGATTATTACAGCAGCCATCACGGGCTCGATTCATACCCCTTCGATGTCCCCATATCTTCCGGTCACACCAGAACAGATCGCTGACGAAGCCATCAGAGTTCACGAAGCAGGGGGGGCGGTGGCCCATATTCATGTCCGGGATCCAAAAACCGGTTACCCCACTGCCGACCAGAATACCTACCGTGAAATTGCTGTCCGAGTCAAGAAAAAATGTGATATCGTGCTTTCTTTTACAACAGGAGGGCGACTGACTGAACCCATGGAAAAAAGAGTGAAAGTCGTTTCCTCCTTAAAACCGGAGATAGCCTCTTTAAATGCAGGATCCTTGAACTTTGGCCTATTCCATATCGTTGACAAAATAAAAGAATGGAAATATCCATGGGAGAAAGAATATTTGGAAGGAACAGAGGACGTGATCTTTCAAAACACGTTCAAAACCATGCGCGAATACCTTGCTGTCATTTATCAAAACCAATCGAAACCTGAACTTGAGATCTATGATGCGGGGATGATCAACAATGTCGCTTTTTTAATCGAAAGAGGATACGCAAGAAAGCCTGTTTATTTGCAGTTTGTCATGGGTATTTTAGGAGGAATCCCTGCCACCCCGCAAAATCTGGTTTTTCTGGTTGAATCAGCGCAGCGTGCCATTGGAGATTTTGAATTCTCTGTTTGTGCTGCAGGTAAAATGCAGTTTCCTCTCTGCACTCAATCTCTTATCTTAGGCGGCCATGCCCGAGTCGGTTTGGAAGATAACCTCTATCTCGATAAAGGAGTTATTGCAAAGAGCAATGCGGAGCAGGTCTCCAAGTTCATTCGTATCGCTAAGGAACTAGGGTTCGAACCTGCTACTCCGAATGAAGCCAGGAAGATATTAAATCTCAAAGGATTGGAAAGAGTTAACTTTTAACAAACGCCCTTCGGCATAATAAAACACCCGAGGGGGGCATCAGACCTACACACGCAATTTGTTTAATATCGACAAAGATTCATGAGATGAAGAAACGGAGGGTAGGTGAGGATGGAAAAACTCATTATCACTGCAGCGCTGACTGGAAACATTACATTACCGACACAGACCCCGCATTTACCCCTAACCCCCCAACAAATCATTGATGACGCAGTGCGTGCGGCAGATGCAGGAGCTGCCTCGGTACATATTCACGGCCGTGATCCAAAGACCGCCAAACCGACTACCGATCCCGCTGTATATCGGGAGATTGCCGCTGGCATTAAAGCCAGAAGCAATGTGATCGTCTGCATCACCACCGGCGGTACGGCCTATATGACCCCTGAAGAAAGGGCCCGGGTGGTGCCTGCCCTCAAACCGGAGCTGGCCACGTTTAATATGGGAACGATCAATTTTTCCATTCATCCCATCGCTGACCGTTACAAGGATGAAGATTACAAATTCCCTTGGGAGAAAGAATTCGCGGTTAGCACTAAAGACTTTATCTTCAGAAATACCTTTGGCGATATCGAGAAGCTCATGCAGATGATGAAGGAGAACAACACCAAGCCTGAGTTTGAGTTGTATGACGTGGGTCATCTCTACAATCTTAATTTCCTGGTTAAGAGAAATATCATCCACTTCCCCGTTTGGCTGCAGTTCGTCACTGGGATTCTGGGTGGTATTGGGGCCAATGTAGATGAAGTCGTCCACATGAAACAGACGGCCGATCGCTTGCTTGGTACGGACAACTATATCTGGTCAGTCATCGGTGCCGGATACCCGGCAGAATTCCATCTGGCCACCTTAGCGATCATGATGGGTGGGCACGCCAGAGTGGGCATGGAAGATAATATTTTCGTCGCAAAGGGGGTCTTAGCCAAAAGCAATGCGGAGCTTGTGGAGAAAGTCGTCAGAATTGCCCGAGAATTGGGAAGAGAAATTGCCACTCCTGACGAAGCAAGAAAAATACTTGGCCTAAAAGGAAGGGCTCAGGTCAACTATTAACGAGAAGTTCAACGATGGTTTTGAACAGGGTTTTATGCCTATTCTTAAAAGAATTTTGGGACTTTTCATCTCTTTTAAAGAGGCAGCATCGGAATAATATCTGTGAGGTCCTGACTTTTAATGCATACCGTGGCGATGCTGTCGAGTTCCTCGCAGGAAGAATTGAAAGCGACCGAAAACCCCACTCTCTGAAACATATCCATATCGCCTTTGCTGTCGCCAATGGCGATTGTTCCCTCATGCCTGATCTCATATTGTTGAAGAATCCTGTCCACCCATTCAGCCTTCTTGTCAAAATGGACCTGGATTCTCACCTCACCGGTCAAAACCCCATTTTTATGGATAAGATCGTTGGAGACGGAGTAATCGAACCCATATCTCTGGTGAACCCAGTCGGCGAGAAGAGAGAGTCCGGAAGAGACCATCGAAAGTTTTAACCCTCGCTGCTTTAAATAATTAATCAACTCGTCCACGCCGGGATGAAATGGCACGGTCTTAACGATCTCTAATACTTCCTCCACTTTCATCCCTTTCCACACCTCGGCATCACGCTCACAGAACTCTCTGTAAGAAATCTTCCCGGCCAGAAACTGTTTCTGATACTCTTCTGCAAACCCGTACCATTTCCCCAACCGGACATGGATGTACTCCCAGATGGACCGTTCCTTCGTCAGCGTCCCATCCAGATCGAAAACCACTAATTTGAATCGGTGATCTTTTGGAATGGTCATTTCCCCCGACATACTAAAATTTTTCCAATTTTGAATGATGTCCAAGAAGAAAAGAAGGTTTTCCTTTATCCCTATCTCCCAAGGATGATATTATCGATGAGCCTCACACCTCCCACGATGGCGGCAAGGGCAATCACGGCAGGTCGATCGACCGCTTCAATTTTTTCGAGTGTCTCGGCGTCCCGGACCTCGACATACTGAACGGATATTCCTGCCACCGATTCCAGACTGTCTTTAACCGTTTTGCACAGGACGGAGGCCCGCCTCTCTCCGGATTCAAAAGATGTTTTCCCTTCTTTAAGAGATCGATAAAGAATTGTAGCCTTTCTTCTATTTTCAGGAGAAAGGTAGGCATTCCTTGAACTCATCGCAATACCGTCTTCCTCTCTGATAAGAGTTCCCGAAATGATTTCAATATCGAAATTAAGATCCTCCACCACTCTCTTAATCACAAGGAGCTGTTGGTAATCCTTCTCTCCAAACACAGCCAAGTGGGGTTTGACAATATTAAAAAGTTTGGTGACAACAGTGGCAACACCTCTGAAATGCCCCGGCCTGAAATCCCCGCAAAGTCCTTTTGCAACTTCTGTCACTTCAACATAGGTCTGGTATCCCGAGGGATACATCTCCCTCGCCTCCGGGATCAAAAGAAAGTCTACTCCTTCGGCCTCAAGTTTTGTTCTGTCTTCTTCTTCATCGCGAGGATATTTTTCAAAATCCTCTCCCGGGCCAAACTGGGTTGGGTTGACAAAGATCGAAACCACCACGGCATCGGATAAAGCCTTTGCCTTTCTGACCAGCGAAAGGTGTCCTTCGTGAAGGTACCCCATCGTGGGAACTAATCCTATGCTTTTCCCCTCGCGCCTTAACCTATCGGAAATCGCCTGCATCTCTCTTATCTTACGAATCACCTGCATCGCTTCTCCTCCAGCTTGAAAGGTCGCTCCCCATCCCATCATGTTTTTGAATGAATAGACCTTAACACTGCAAAAAATTGAACCAAACGGACATGGGTGAACCGTTCGGAAAGGCTTCGAGGCGAACCTTCAGGCCAATGAGCACCCACGTTTCTAACCCATACTGGAGTTCACCTTAGGTGAAATCCGGCCATTCCATTAAGACATCCGATTAACCGCCATTCGAAGCCTTGGAGAGCGGTTTACCCATGGCCGTTTATGCAACTGCAAGGTAGAGTTATTAAAAGCTCATGTTTTATTGGGTGTCAATCCTGATACGGCTCATGTCCCGCTCAATCCTTCCTTAATTCGTATCAATTCTTCTTCGGCCTCTCTGACGAGGGTTTCGATGATATCCCTCATGGGCAAGACCTCGCGAATCAATCCAACACTCTGTCCTGCCATTAAGGATCCATGCTCTCCATCTCCCTCGACCACCGCCCTCCGTAGCGCTCCCATCCAGAAATGTTCAACCTCAAACTGGGCTTTTTCCCGGCTGATCTTTCCTTCTTCAAGTTCTTTGAGGAGTTTCAACTGAAGCTTGCCGAAATCTTCAGTTCCCTTATTCTTGACCCCTCGGACAGCCACGACGGGAAGTTTGGAATCGTATTGCGGTGTGGCGATGGCCTGCCGGGCGCGGGCTTTCATGAGAGCTTTTTTGAAATCCGGATGTGCGGTGCACTCCTCACTCATCGCAAATCTCGTCCCGAGCTGGCAACCCGAGGCACCCATCAACAAAAGGTGGGCAATCATCTTGCCGGTTGCAAGGCCGCCGGCAACAAAAATTGGAACCTGATCGAAACGGAAGAGCACTTGTTGCAAAAGGATGACCAGTGAGACGTGGCCGATGTGGCCCCCTGCCTCGCTTCCTTCGAGAATGAGCGCGTCGATACCGAATCGGATCTGCTGTGAGGCAATGGATTCATCCGCGGCAAAAGACATGGTTTTTTTACCAACCTTTTTCATTCGCTCGATCTCTGTCTTACGCGGGATTCCTCCGGCAAAGACAACAAAAGGAACTTTCTTGGAAAGAAGAATCTCATATTGCGTCTTATAATTGGGAGCGATGGTAATCAGATTCACAGCGAACGGTCCGGTCAGTTCCTGAAGGCATCGGTCCACTTCTTTTTCAAAAACATTAGGCGGCAAATTTCCTCCTGCAAGGACAGGGAAAACCCCATGTTGGCTAACAGCCTTCACCAGAGCCACGTTGCTCACCCAGGTCATCCCTCCTGAGATGATGGGGTATCTTACATTCAGGAATTTTGTTCCCCGTTCGGAAAGTCTATCAAAAAGCATAAAGAACCTCCATAAACTTCTGATCATTATAACGACCTCAGGCCCTACAATGCCATAGGAGAGCATCCCTTGACAAAGATGCCCCTCTTTTATTTCACGGGTATAGCCTTTCTTTTTCATTGACATTGTTCGTTTGGATAAAAGAAAATCTCATTTAAGGTTAATTCATTGGATAAACTCCGCCTGTGAGTATGGTTAAGATTAAAGGGCATATCGTTTCTCGGTGACGATGCTGGTATCGAAGCAGGTCGATTAGACCCGACCACGGGAAGCTCGATGCTCGAATTTTGGTAAAAAGGATTCGAACCTCCAGTTTCGACAGTCGAGTATCGATACGAGCTTCGACAACGACAAACGTCAATTTCAAATTAACAAAATTAAAAGCAGGAGGACGATCGTATGAAAGGATGGACTGAAGAGGAGATGGGGAACACGAATCTGATGGCGCCCTGCGGGCCTTATTACGGCGTCTGCGGCGAACCGCTTTTCAGAGGAGCACAGCGCTGCAGGGTTTGCAAGAAATCCGTAGCTGACGAACTGGATGGTTCGTTATAAGGTAGAGGATTTGAAACAAGTCGTAAGCTCACCAATCGACCGTCAACCAATATATTGATATTTATTTGATTACTGTCAGATAATATGCTACAAATTAAATGACAAACAATTGAGGAGGTGGATATGCGTTTTATCTCTGTAAGGGAATTGAGCACAAAACCTAAGGAAATTTGGAGTAAAATCAAAGATGAGGAAATGGTGATCACCTCGAATGGAAAACCCATCGCGATACTTTCCGGTGTGACAGAGGAGACTCTTGAGAAGAAGCTCACTGCGATCCGGCGTAGCCTTGCCCTCACAGCCTTAGAGGAAATGCAAAAAAGGTCACTGGAATTGGGGTTAGACAAGTTGACCGATTCTGAAATTGAGTCAGAGATCCAGGCTGTCAGGAGGGCTCGACGTCGATGATCGTTGTCCTCGACACCAATGTCATCGTTTCGGGAATTTTAAGACCTTACAGCAAGGCAGCAGCCATTCTCCGTCTCGTTGCAACCGGAACGATCAAGTTGGCCTATGATCTTCGAATCCTTTCTGAATATCAAGATGTCTTAAATCGTCCTAAATTCCCCTTTACAAGGGCGGATACCAATATCTTCCTTAATCAGGTGGAGAAGGAAGGGATCCTCGTTTCAGTCATGCCTTTGAAGTTTCGACTTCCTGGTCCGGATGATGAACCTTTCTTAGAAGTTGCTTTGGGAGCAAGGGCAGAGGCAATCATTACCGGTAATAAACGCCACTTCCCTAAAAAGGATTATCAAGGAATCCGGATTCTATCACCCGCAGAATTTCTGGAGATATTTGGAGATAAAATTTAAGAAATGACCGAGTGTATGTCGGCGCTGATTTACAGGGTCATGAGCTGCCTTTGAAGGCCGATCTGGAGTTTTGGATGGACAAGCTCTGAACCGGCGGAATCGAAGGGCAGAAACACCAGGGTGCTTTCAACCGACCGCATCGTAATCTCTTGCAATTTTGGAAAATAATCTCTTTTCCTGGTCAAAAGATTGGCCAGATGGATTTTCAGGCTTGCCACAGCATTTGTCTCGGGAAAAACGACCGGATAAAGCAGGGCACTCGGCAATATGGCCTCCGTCTTTTCTGCAGGCTGAAAGAGGGTCATCTGTTTTGAGAGACGGAGAAAAAGCGCAGGAGGAACTCTGAAGGCAGGAATCCAGAAGTAAACCTTCTGCTCTTCCCACGCGGAAAGAATCATTTTAGGAAGGTTGGCTGCCCGCGCCAGATCGGCATAAGATTTGAGTGTGATGCCTTTGAAAGCCACCTGCATTCTCCAGAATGGCAGATAGACAGAACCATCCCGTTTTCCAGGGACGGTCTCAAATCGACCGGCCGCCCACCCGTTCAAAGATGGGCTCCACGCAGTGTGGCATATCGCACAGAAGAGGATGACGCTTTCCGGGCCCCCTTTCAGTCCATTGCCGCAGTTCGGGCATAGTGTCGACATGGGCTTGATGTGCCAGTGATCAGGCATTCCCGACAGGGCTTCATCAAGCACGAGGGCTTTTTCAGGACCGATTGCTCTTCTAAGAATTCCGTCAATAATTTTTCCTTTACTTATGAAAACCGGGAAGAAAATCAAGCTTCCGAGTTCGCCGATGAATTCACGATGAAAAGGAGGGTGACCCGAAAGACTCTCTTCAAGGGTCTGGAACTGGTTCTGGATGCGCATGACCGCCTCCTGTAAGGATGTTTGGGGCCTGACAAATGTTCCCTGGATTTCTCCGGAGGCGAATCGAAGTTTCAATGCCTGGGGTTTGATTCCCAATGTTGCGGGGAGTGTTCGGTGAGAATTGGCAAGAAGGGTTGCATCGAGTATGCGGTGTCGAACCTCAAAAGGAACGATTGAATAAGCAACCCCTTTAAAGCGCCAGTAGGGGATAAAGATCAGGTTCTCCGATGGGGCTTTGAGCGCCGGGAGGCAGTAACAGAACTGACTGGATGTCCAGAGATAGAGTCTGACCCGGCAATAAGAGCAGGTGAGAAGCCGGTCGGTCTCTTCGAGTGAAACCGGGGCTCCGCACTGTGAACACTGAAGCTCGATCTCCCAGGATCGTCTTTTCATACGGATCTATCCGGTGTCTGCCGAATCGATGGCATCAGCTTAATTTTTCACCACAGCCGTTGCAATAGACAGAGCGGGGCAAGTTCTCGGCCCCGCAGCGAGAACATTTCTTCGGCGGGGCTTTGGTTTCAACCGGCTCTCCGCATCTGGGGCAAAATTGGGCTGTGGGCGGAAGGTTTTTGCTGCACTTCGAGCATTTGTCAAAGACGAGCAAATGGGAACCGCAGTAGGGACAAAAGACCGCCTGTTTGGGCACAACGTGCTGGCACTGGGGACAGCGGTTTCCTTTTAACGAGGGGGATGCCTCCGCCCCGCTGTAAAGGTTGGCCAACATGGCCGGCATCATCAAACCCACGCCCATTCCCATCGCTGCTCCGGCTTCCCCCTGGGATTCGGATGCTTTCTCAAGAGCCATGGCGGCTTTCATCTTGAGGAGACGGTTCAGATCGTCAAAAGCATTGAGGCGGCTCTTGTCATCGATCGCTTTTTGCACATCAAGGGGGGGCGTGATCGAATTGATATAAAGACTCGAAAGCCCAAGTCCGAAGCGTCGGAAATCGTCTTCGAGCGTCTTGGTTAACTCTCCGGCCAGCTCATCATATCGCCCCGGGAGATTAAAAATGGTGTCGAGTTTTCCTCCCAAGAGATCGTTGATTCGAGAGACGATCACCTGGCTCATGTAGTCCTCCAGGGCCTCTGTCGTATAGATTCCCTGAGTTCCGACGAGTGTGTTAATGAGCAGCACGGGTTGGAGGACCTGGATATTGAAAACCCCGAAGGCGCGGAGACGGATCAGTCCAAGCTCCGAGTCACGAAAGGCCACCGGATCTTTCGTCCCCCATTTAAGATTCGGAAAGACCTTCATATTCACGAAGTAGACTTCCGCTCGCAGGGGACTCGTCATGCCCCAGGGAGCGCTCAGGACCCGGGTAAGAATCGGCAGATTCGCTGTTTTGAGTGTGTGGCGGCCTGCGGCAAAGGCGTCGTAGGCTTTGCCGTTGTAGAAGAAAACAGCCGATTGGCTTTCACGCACGATAAGTTGTGCTCCGTACTTGATGTCTCCCGATCCCCTTTCCGGAATCCGGTGGACAATTCCTTTGCCCGTTTCATCAAACCATTCGATGATCTCAAGAAAAATGATATTGTTCGTTCCCATGGTAACCTCCTCAGATAGCATAAATATTTACACTCAGCATAAGCGGAAAAGTCCTGAGGCTTTTGGCCCTTCCTAAAAAAGATGCAAACATCCTGTGAGACCGTCCGATAAGGATGCATATTCTTTTAAATCGCTTCCTGCTTGATCGCGGTGTTTTCAATGATAAAGACAAACAAAAGAAAAACTATTCAATTCTGATCTTGTAATGGAACAGCTCTTTCAAGAATTGTATTTTTTTCGATTTATCTGCGAGGATTTCTATCAGGTTAAAATGAAGGTCGACTTCCCGCTCTGTCATCAATTGAGAAAGAACGGCATCCGTAAAACAGCTTGCAAGATAGATGGTACTGCAATGGGCATTTTCTGCCTTCGCTTTCGCAAATGATTTCTTAGCTTCTCCTAAACGGGTCTGTGCGCCTGCCTTATCCATGCTCCCTTTGATCTCAATAGCAACCTGGAGCCGCCCTTTGGGATCTCTAATGGCTACATCGGGCTCTGATGAGAAGATAATGCGCCAGTTGTTATTCAGAACTAAATGAATCTGCTTCCGCATTTTACCCGAGACTGACACCTCTTTCTTTTCGGTTGATGAGATAAAGCCCTCTGCTTGGGCATGATCATGGATGATGCCTTCAACAACCTTGGCTGCCCCCTGCCCAATCATATTCACCCATGTACCCTGAATCTCTGCTCCAATCTCACTCAGCATCGTATTCTGTGCAAGAGATAAAGAGAACCCCTTAGCATCGACTATCACACTCGAAATAATTTGGTTTAGTATCCTGGCAAACACTCGATACCTTTCAAGGTTATCTCCTTTGCGGAACTTGGGAAGTCGTCCGGCAAGAATCTGACTCAATCCCTTTTTAGATAAGGCAGCAAGATTACGGTAGTATTCAAAGAGATCAGAGTCTTGTTCAAGGACAGCAGGATGACAGAAGACTTGGGCTGGCTCAATAGGGGCTTTTTTCACAATTGTAAAGGCCTGATCCAGGATTCCCAGATCTGGGAGGTTCCATACCAGCTTATTTGCGGATAACCCCTTTACCCGGTCAAAAAGGTTGGGGATATTCTTCTTTTGTAAAACTGAATAGAAGAGTTTTGCCCTTGCGATATAAGATTTAAGAAGGGCATCAGTAAGGGTGGAATTCTTAGCTTTCTTCTTGTTTGTCGGGCTCAATCAGGTTTTCTCCAAAAAACGATGCTTTCTCTTACCGGAATACGTCCGTAACGACCCATCTGTTGAGAGCTGTTACCTTTATAGCGGGTTACCCATACGCTTTCCGTCTTGAGACCATGATTTTCAGCCAATTCGGACAGGATCAGATCGGTTGGGACCAGTTCTCCTTCGAAGCGGGCGTTCGCCACCACAAGAGCGACAAGTCCGCCCGGTCTTAAATAATTTACTAACTGTTTTATTGCCAGGTTCATGTCTTCAAAATAACCTTTAATCATGATTGGAATGCGATCATTGTTCAGGTCTTTCATCGTAAGGCTTTTCAAGATTTCATCTAGAGCAGGCAGGCTTATCTCTTTTCCTGAATGCTCTCGTGATTCAATATGAGACCTCAACAGGCTGTGTCTGATATTTCTAAGGTCCGAAAACTGATCTACAAAGAGCGTGCATAACTCAAGGGAGTAGGTTCGGGAATAATCATACCGGTTCAAATAGGGCGGCGATGTAATGACAACTCCAATCTTCCCCCAGTATTTCCTGGGAAGATCCGGTTCTCTCGCATCGCCCTGGAAAATTTCAACTTTTGATTTGCCGCCTTTAAATAAGACCTGTTGCTGCTGGTGAAGATCATTCAGCATTTCGGAAAGTTGTTCCCTCAGGGTCTTCTTAACGGGAGGAATATTCCTATCCACTAACCTTAAGAATTGGCCATCTTTCGAGGTATAGCTGACCTGCTCCAGGATGCTAATCAGCCCCAGCATTAAAAAATCTTGCAGGGGCTTCTCAAATTCTGAGATGCATTCCTTGTAAAATAAGATCTCGTCCTGGACCTTCTTTGGAAATGCTTTATCAATAATCGCAACTTTAGGAAAGGATAGGTTTGGTTGCTTGTATTTCTTATCAAAAAGTGCATCAATGGCATTTTGAAGCAAGGCGAGGTCGGGCCAATCCTGCAGTTTTACCTTTGCAACAAAGATGGCGACAGGAAGAATGTCCAATCCCACAGCCTTGTAACCAGACTCTTTGCAGGCAAGCAGTGTTGTGCCACATCCGGCAAAGGGATCGAGAATGATTTCTTCCTTAGACACCTTCCAATCGAGAAGGAGCTTGAAGACAAGCTGGCGAGAAAAACCTTCTTTATACTTGAACCAATTGTATACCGGCAGTTTCTTGTTAGGAACGTAAGTTACTAACTGCCGGCAGTCAGGTTTCTCTTGAAAAAGGTGTGCATATTTTATCTCCAGCATTTGTCTCTGCCCAACCAGAGAAAAGGATGCTCCTTTCTCAACCGCCTGACGAGAAGCGTAGCTCTTCTCACCGCTTATCTGAGACTGGTAAAAAGATGGTTGCCGAAGGTCTAACTTTTGCATATCATGCCGCCTTCCTATTTCCAATCCGGTGCAGTGTCGCGATGACTTTGCCCAAGATTTTAAAATCGCTTCCTTCACAAATCCTGAGTGGCTCCATCGTATCATTTTCAGGTTGTAAAAAGATAATCTTGTTTTTTCGATAGAACCTCTTCACCGTGGCTTCATCGCCCAGCAAAGCGATAACAATATCTCCGTGATCCGCTATGGATTGTTGCTGGGCAATGGCAATATCTCCATCATAAATACCAGCCTTAATCATACTGTCTCCTTGGATGTGAAGTGCGAAGAGTCCTTTTGCCTGGCCAACGAGGGAGCGATCGACGGATATTGTCCCTTCGAAATTTTCTTCAGCTAAAACAGGTAGCCCCGCAGTAACCCGGCCAATCAACGGAATCGAAACGGTAGAGTATTTAGCATCTCCGCCCCTTTTCTTGCCGGAGGCTACAAGTTCCAATCCCCTCCACTGGTTCGGATTGCGCCGGATCTGGCCTTTCCTCACGAGGGCCTTTAAGTGTTCCTGGACAGCGTTTGGGGATTTAAAGGAGAATTGTCCTTGAATTTCAGAAATGGTGGGAGGGAAGCCCGAATATTGAATACGGGTCTTAATAAAATTCAAGATTTCCGCCTGGCGTTTTGTCAATGCAGAATGTTTCATCGCCATAGACAGCCGTTATAAACTTGGAGTTAAATCCCTTATACTGTAATTTTATACAGGTGTCAAGAAAAAAATTTGCTCTGTGGAAAAAATTTCTACCTCAACCATTGTCTCAAGGAACAAGCGTGGAAGCAAATCACCCCAATAAACTATTCACCCCAATGCTATAATGGGCGCATAAAATTTTTGATCAAACGGGAAGGGGCAATCCGTTCGGACCTTCTATGTGATGGGCCACTCTCCTCTTTCTTTCAGGACATCCCGGTAGACTTGAAGCGCCTCGTTCACAGCGGGCATCCCCGCGTAGGGAGCCAGTTGAAATAAGATCTCAGCCATTTTTCTTCGGTTGCAGCCAACATTCAAGGCGGCGTTTCAGTGGAGCTTCAATTCTTCGGTCGCGCGAAGTGCGGCCAACATGGCACACTCAACCATCTGTCTCTCAGGGAGGGTCAACACGGTTCTGGAATAGAGGTTGCCGGTGATGAACATGGAAAAATCGTTGGCCAGGTCTCTGTCGAATTCTTTCCATAGCAGATAAGGGGGATCCATCTTGATCCCTTTACCGAACAGTTGAGCGGCTGTTTCCTGGGTCTTTTTCTTTAATTCGTCATTCATGATAGAAATCCCCCCTTACCCATATGTACTGCGAGATTATTTTTTAAACTTGCGAATCATGATGGCAACCTTAGCAGAGTCCAAACAAACTGTCAACATTCCAATTTCCATTCCGATTTCCATTCCCTTCACTAATACAAACGACCACCCCTCACCCTCCCCCTCTCCCCTCGAAGGGGAGAGGGAGGGGATGAGGGGACAATTTCAGAGAATTTAATGAGTTTGTATTAAATTCAGGTTATGGGTTACTATTTTTTTCTAATCGAACCGTCAGGAGCCGAAGATGCCGGAGTTTCGATATTCGAATATCGAACGGGAGATGGAAGTCTACGGATACGATTCATTCGTCAAGAGCCACTGCCGTATGTGCCATGGCGGCTGCGGTGTGATTGTCTATGTGAAAGACGGCAAGGTCGCAAAGATTGCCGGTGATCCTGATTGCCCCATTGCCCACGGGACACTGTGCACCAAAGGACTTGCTTCGGCACAGCTTGCTTATCATAAAGACAGGCTCACCTACCCTGTCAAAAGGATTGGCCCCAAAGCAAGCGGCAAATGGGAACGGATCTCATGGGATGAGGCCCTGGACACGATAGCAGAGCGAATCCTTCACTATAAGGAGACGCATGGACCTGAATCGGTGGTATTCGGTTATGGGACCGGCAGGGAAAATGAGGCTGTGATCTATCGCATCGCCAACGTCCTCGGTTCACCCAATGTGGTCACGGCAGGCCACTTCTGTTACGGCCCCCGTATCTGTACAAGCATCATCACCTGCGGCACGAATCCGATCGTCGACTACGAGAATTTCCCCAAGTGCATCATCATTTGGGGAAACAACGTGACGATCAGTAATCCGGACGAATATAAAGGGGAACCCTTCTCTGTGGCTCTCGACAAAGGCGCCAAGCTCATTGTCGTTGATCCAAGGCTCACCCGTCCGGCAGCGCGGGCCAATGTCTTGCTCCAGCTCAGACCTGGCACAGATGCTGCCCTCGCCCTCGGCATGCTCAATGTGATCGTCAACGAGAAGCTTTACGATAAAGAATTTGTCGAAAAATATACCCATGGCTGGGAGCCATTTGTCCAGAGGGTGAATGAATACCCCCTCGAGAGAGTTCAGGAGATCACCTGGGTTCCGAAGGAAAAGATCAGGGAGGCAGCACACCTCTTTGCAACAACAAAACCTGCGGCCATTCAGTGGGGTGTGGCCATCGAGCAGCAGACGAACTGCGCTGACAATGACCGGTTGCTCATGTTCCTCATGGGAATAACCGGCAACATTGACGCCCCTGGCGGTCAGGTCCTCAACCGGGCGCCCAATGTGGTTAATGTCGGGCAGTTTGGAGCCCACGGCATGCTCACGAAGGACCAGTTTGCAAAGCGTCTGGGAGGGGAGCGTTTCCGTCTTGCTTCTCGATTCGCCATCCTTCAACCAAAATGTGTCTGGGATGCGATCCTCCAGGAAAAGCCCTACCCTGTCAAAATGCTATTTCTGATTAGCTCAAACCCCGTGATCACCCGTGCCAATGCGAAAGAAGTCTACCGTGCCCTTGAGAAAGTTGAATTCATGGCCGTAGCCGACTTCTTCCTCACCCCCACCGCAGAACTTGCAGACATCGTTCTTCCTGCTGCTACCTGGCTTGAAATGGACTATGTGGGCGACTACTGGAAACGCCATGGCTATATTCTGCCGCGGCGAAAGGTCATCCAGGTCGGCGAATGCCGTGCAGACCATGAGATGCTGAACGATCTCGCCCACCGGATCGGCCAGGGACAATACTGGTGGAACGACTTTGAGCACGCCCTCGATTATATTCTTCATCCGATGAACATCACCTGGAAGGATTTTAAGAAGATGAATTACATCAGGGGGGAGATGAAGTATTACAAGTATAAAGAGGGAGGGTTCTCCACTCCCACGAGGAAGTTCGAACTCTACTCTACCGTGCTTGAGAAGATGGGATATGATCCCCTCCCTCAACACAGGGAGCCCCCTGAAAGCCCGGTCAGCACGCCGGAACTCTATAAGGAATATCCCTACATCCTGATCACGGGTGCGCGACAGCCCGGGTTCTTTCACACGGAAAACAGACAAATAGGGCGACTCAGAGAACTTGATAGAGATCCAATCGTTGAAATCCATCCCGATACAGCAGCAAAGGAAGGTATCCATGAAGGCGATTGGGTCATCATTGAATCCCGTCGGGGAAGAGTAAGGCAGCGGGCCAGACTTGCCCTCGGCCGCGATCCCAGGATCGTTGCAGCCCAGCATGGATGGTGGTTTCCGGAGAAGAAAGGTCCAGGTCACGGCTGGCAGGAATCTAACATTAATATCCTCACTGACAATGCCTTAGAAAGCTGTGACCCCGCAATGGGTGCATCGAATATCAGGACGCTTCTGTGCAGGATCTACCCTGAACGGAAAGAGGGAAACGGCAATGAATAAATACACTCTGACCATTGAAGAATTCGCCTGCTGGGGATGCAAGACTTGCGAAGTCGCCTGTCAACAGGAATTTAATCCGGTTGAGGCAGCCAACGGGATCAAGTATTTATCCGTGTGGCCGGATGGTCCGAGGTTGATGAACGGAAAGCTCGATTTCATTTGGCGTGTCAATGTCTGTAAGCACTGCGAGGACCCTCCCTGCGTGCCAGCCTGCCCGGAGCAAGCCCTCAGAAAAAGGGAAGATGGGATCGTCGTCCTCGATGACGAGAAATGCACCGGGTGCCGATTATGCATTAACCAGTGCCCTTATGATGCCATTCGCTTTGATGATGAGAAAAAGACCGCAGCCAAGTGCAATCTCTGCTATCACCGTGTGGACAAAGGCCTCTATCCGGCCTGTGCGGATAATATCTGCCTCGCCCACTGCATCTACTTCGGCGACCCCGCCCAAATTGAACAAAAGATCCTCGAGAAGAGAAAGGCAAGAGGCGGCTGGGAGATATCATCCCCATAGGTTTGATAAACCGGAGGGGTTAAGAGAGAGGCATGGATGCCGACCGTTGAACCAAAATCGGTTGGTTGAAAACCTACTCGGCTTCTCGTCTGAAGGGCTTGGCAAGGATCTCAAGGACCCGGAAGTCAAAAAAATTGTTGCAGTGTGATGGCCAGACTACAATCGCACTATCCGCCCCCCCTCCTTTTGAAGATGAAGTGCCTGCTACAGCAATCGTCTTGTCAATGGGAATCGCACCGCTATCTGCGGCCATGATGGCACATTCGACCGCGACCTTGATCCCCACACCGAAGAGACACCGAAGGGACTCGGCAAGCACCTCTGAATGAGAGGCCCCGGAGAATTTATTACTGAAGGACCGCTCAAGACCGGAGAGGATATGACTTTGCTTCACCACCTTGCATCCCATAGATTCCACTTCTTTCAAAATTTTCTGATCAAACTTCCAGACACCAGGAGCAGAAAAGCCGGGCTGGGAGCTCACAATTACAAGGTTCGTCTCTTTTGCCATTTTCCTGGCAAACTTGAGCCCTGTGCTCCCGCGGGAACTCGCCACCACCACGCTCTTGATATCCCCCTCCTTCATCCGATTGTAAACGATGTCCACAACCGCATCGGTGTTGGCAATCCCGGTTTGATTAAAATAGACGACCGATCGATTCACCCCATTCATAGCTTCCTCCTCGGATTATGTCGTTGGTCGTTTGGGTCAAATCTTTATCCTTGACTTTCCTTTCAGTTTCGTGTCGCGTCCCTGTGATTGCCTGACCCACATTCATTCCTGCTGACAGATCTTACAACGCTTCAAGGGTTATAATCCTTGTATGCTGTTGCCGGTCTCCCTTAAATTCGGTCAAAATAGCATCCATTTGCTGGTCCTTGCGGGACCAAACCTGATTCACCCAGTCTTGGGACTGATTTCTGTAGTCGTCGTCCTCAACATAGTTTTTTCCAGATACATTGTCAGGAAGCGGCAAATCATTAACCTGCACGATGATGTCAGATACTCTTCCTGAAAGCATATCCCAGAACGTCGGAGGCACCGCCTTTTTAGGGTAAACAATGGTCACATCGAGGATTCCGCTTAAAAACTCTCCCATACAGGAGAGCACAAAGGCAGTTCCTCCGGCCCTGGGTAGCAGTAAATTCCGGTAGGGGGAGTTCTGGGCCTGGTGCTTGGCTGAATTGAAACGGGTTCCTTCCGGGAAATTGATGACGGTGACCGGAAAGGTTTTGAACTTTTCACAGGCTTTGCGGGTTGTTTCAAGGTCTTTTCCTCGGAGCTCAGGGTGTTTTTCCAGAAATGAACGTGAATAGCGTTTCATAAATGGAAAGTCCAATGCCCACCAGGCCAGACCAAGGATGGGAACCCAGATCAATTCCTTTTTCAAAAAGAACTTGAGAAAAGGAATCCGGCGGTTAAACACATGTTGAAGAATAAAAATATCCGCCCAGGAGCGGTGATTCACCACCATCAGATAGGATTTGTCAGGAGAAAGCCGGTCTGTAACTCCACGGATATCCCAATGAATTTTCTGGGTAAGCTTTACAATAAGGCTGTTCCCATCAATCCAGTGGGTGGCAATAAAAGTGAGTATGCGGGAACACGCATTTCTCCATCTATGGATGGGAATCATAAACTTGATTAAAACAAAGAAAAATAAGACCGAAGCACAAAGCACCGTGTTGACAAAAAACAATCCCGTCACCAGGGTTCCCAATATCGGCGGTGGTAAAAAACGGAACATCGCGTCCTTTCTGAATCCTTCAGTCATTCCATTCCTTTTGGGATGATTATAACAGGGAAATCCGTTGTGGCAAAGCCGTTTAGACAGGCAGGAAAATCTGGTTCTGAACGCACTCCCCTATTTGCCGTTGTTCCAACTTTTTCTGGATACCTAATTCTTTTTAAGACGGAAATGACCCCCGAAAGGTTACACCCTTTCGCTTTTCATCTAATGAAAACGAAGTGAGATCGTATAACTGCACTCCTTCCCTAAAACCATCATACATTTACCCAAGGGCGGGGCAAGTTCATGTTCTAATCCCTGGGCGTCAATCCAGCCTTGCAATCTTGCGAAGATGCCGCATTCGCATCGATCCTTGATCCCTGCCCTCACAATATTTTCATATGCAAAACATCTTTTCATATGCATCTCATACGATTGGTAATCTAGGGTCTTGATTTCATATTCGGCGAGACCAGAACCATAAAGGGCGAAGGCTGCTTTGTTGAAAGTAAGGTATTCTTCTAAATCTTTTGCCGGGGATAAGGCTAACGTTTTCATGAACCGCTTCATCTCAACTCGGCCTATTTCTCTACACACGAATTGATTCAGTCGGTTCGCCGTCTCAATCCCAAAATGCTCTGCCACGGCCATAAACCACCTGGCATCATGAGACATCCACCCTTTGATCAGAAGGTCTTTCTGCTCGCTGAAGGACAATTCTTTCAACTGATTTCATCTCCTTTGTCTTTTCTATTCATCTGGCTAAGTATGTAAGCATCTCTTTTCCCGTGATAGAAATCCATGGGAATGCCAACTCCAGAGGGGTAGGCGGGCCAGCGGAGAAAGATTTAGGGCGGCACCACTTAAGGATTGACTCCAGGCGCTCCAAGAACAATAAAAGCCTCATTTCACTGACTATGAAAGTTTCCCTTATACTTCTAATGATCCGCAATCCTAAAGATTTCGGAGTCTGGCCTGCCTGCCGGTAGGCAGGTCCGCCTGCCCCTCTGGAGTTTATCCAGGGAGTTGTTTTCCTGTGATCAAACGGCTTCGACCACAGCGGCAATACCCACTCCTCCGCCGCCGCAGAGCATCTGGATGCCGGCTTTCCCACGGGTGCGCTTCAGGTGGTGGACCATCTCTCCGAAGTAGATGGCACCAGTTGCACCAATGGGATGTCCTAGAGCAATGGCCCCACCCGTTGGATTGACTCTGGGATCGAATCGGCCGTAACCCAGCTCGTCTGCAAACTGGAGTAACGGGGAGGCGAATGCCTCGTTGGGTGCGATAATGTCCATGTCATCCATTGTCTTACCGGCCCGCTCGAGGGCTTTTCTCACGGCCGGGATAGGCGCCAGAAGCATGGGCACAGGCGCACCTCCTGCTACGGCACAAGCCACGATTCTACACAGGGGTTCAAGCCCCAATGCCTCGGCCTTGGCCCCGCTCATGAGAAGAACCGCAGCAGCCCCATCCACGATTTGAGAAGAACTGCCAGGGCTGACAAGCCCGTTTCCTTTGAACGGCGTGGGAAGCGCCATGAGGTTCTGGAGATAGGCTTCCGGGTTTTCCACCGCCTTTGCCCTGAGAACCTCATCCTTTTCCACTTTCCGGGTCATCCCCTCCCAGGCAAACTCGAATGGAACGATATGATCTGAGTACCACCCTTTTTGCTCGGCCTCGACAGCTTTCTGCATGCTCCACATGCCAAAGCGCTCCAGGTCCTCTCGGGTATGCCCTTGATCCGCAGAGATCATTTCGGCGCAGACTCCCTGGGGCACGGTCATGTCGATCTCTGACAGGTGAGCCGACATTCGCACTGGATAGTTTGCCTGCATCGCTACCTGAATGTCGGACATCATGCCGTAGTGGGACATGATCTCCACTCCGCCACAGATCATGATCTCTCCTTCTCCCACCATGATCTCGTGCGCAGCAATGGTAATCGCCTTGAGCCCGCCATTGCAGTATTGGTTTACGGTGCAGCCCGCCGCTTCCTTGGGAATTCCGGCAAGGAGTGGGGCGATGCGCCCAATATTGGCGCCTTGCTCCCCGATCTGGCTCAGGCATCCAATGATCACGTTTTCAATCTCCGCTTCATTAAATTTGGGACACCGGGAATGTACTCTTTCCAACAATCCCCGGAGGGTGTTGGCCATGAGATCCTGGGCGGATGCCTGGCAGAGCTGACCGCCTTTTTCCATTCCCTTCCAACCCGACTTGCCAATCGCAGAGCGCACCGCATCCACGACCACCACTTCCTTCAATCCCGCCATAGGAACCTCTCCTTCTCTTCAACCGGTCTCACTTGAGCAAGCTCTGCAGCTGCATGGCCAACATCATATCGCCTTTCACCTTAAGCTTGCCTCCCATAAAGGCAGCCATGCTGTCAAGCCTGCCCTCAACCATATCCGCAAAGTCATTGGAAGCCATGGTGACCGTGACATTCGGCGAATCCGCAGCGCCCTCGCTCACTTTTGCGATGCCATCGCCAACCGCCACAGAGTAGTTCCCCGAATCCGCTCCGGTGATCTCAAACTGAAAGACCGCCTTGATTCCTCCGAGCTTTCCCGGGTTGGCGTCCATTCGCTTCTGCATTTCAACAAAGATCTCTTTGATGGTCATTTTAGTTCTCCTCCTTTTTTATTGAATAAATTTTCTGGTTCGAATCTACCTAATCTTAAAGGAGGTGTCAATCACAAAAAATGAACCTTGTCATGCTTAAGAAGGTGTGAACAAATCACATTTGGAGAATCGGCGTTTTTCCGGCACACAGGGTTGGGGGGATTGGGAAAGCTTTAGGGCGGAACCTCTTGAGCAAGTTGTATAGTCATTAGTCAGATAGTCGACTAGTTAAATGACTATAAGACTATAGGACTGCTATGAGACTATGTGACAAATTTAAAAAGACCGCCTGCTAAAGGTTGCACAAGACGCCCAACCCTGTGTGCCGAGCTACAGGGAGCCAAATTTTTTACACCTTCCGGGTTGCTATGGACTTGTTTGTTCTGCCTGAGTACTAACCCGTTTAGCCCTTCGCTAATTTGGTCACCCGGCATGGAATATAACGGTGGAGCGGCGTGCCTGCCAGACGGTCTCGGTGTTTCGCTGGCGCTAGCTGATTCACGTTGACCCCATGTGATTCTCCGCCGTGGACGAGCCCAAAACCATGAGGGATGACCACCTGGCCTGGATGCGAACTCTCTGTCACCTCAGCTTCGATCTGAGCAGACCCCGCTTCGGTTTCTACAACGACAAGGTCGCGATCATTGATTCCTATTTCTTCAGCATCTCTTGGATGGATCCGCAGAGTACATGGCCGTTTCCCCTCATTCCAGGCCGGATCGCGCATGATCGTATTGGCCACCATCTCCATATGGTTTCCGGCGATCAGAATCTTGGGATAGTCTTTGTTTACCAGCTGGGCCTCTTCGGCAGCAGGTGTTACCTCTCTTAACCATTCTTCCATCTCGGGAAAATGGATATGGATCTTTTTGTCCGGCGTCTTCATCAGGGAAAGGTTCTTTTCCGGGTCTAATGCTCCGATCTTCACACCTCCCGGTGTCTTCAGAATCTCTCTGAATATTTCTTCTCCAGTGAGAGGGGTCACCTTGTAGCCGGCGCGGCTAACCTCTTCCGCGTGCATCATCGGAAACCGAGCCAGCAATCCCCAGAGCGCAGACAGGTTGGGAGATCCCAATTCCTCCCCAAGCGTCTTTGCCAGAATATAAGGCAGCCACGGCTCTGCCTTTGGATTAGCCCGAATATATTCCATCAGCGCAAGGCCGAAACCGAGCCGGTCTTTGGCTAAATCCCGAAGCTTGGCGGGGTACTCCGGAATCATGCCCAATCTTTCTGCAAGCTTCATATAGATATGGGCTTCTTCTAATTGTTCGCCATCCGGCTGCACGACGGGACGCCGCATATCGAAATAGTAGTCAGGATACCCCCACTGGAAAAATGTACCGTCCCATTTTTCATAGCCTGATTTAGCGGGCAGAACATAATTGGATAGAACGGCTGTTTCGGTCATGGCCACCTCAATGGTTACCAGGAGATCCAGTTTTGCAAAAGCCTTCTCATAGGCCTTTGTGTCAGCGTAAGAACGCAGAGGATTTGAGCCGCTGACGATTAGAGCACGGATGCGCTGGGGGTGTTCGTTATCGATCTCTTCAGGCAACACATTGGGGGGAAAGACTCCCATGATCAGCGGAATATTTGTCACGACCGTCTTCCATGTCTTTGGATCTTCTTCCGGCGTGTGGGATCCCATTGGCATTAGATGACCTAAAAAAACATTGCCGCCTTTGGTTCCGATGCGGCCCGTTATCGCGAGAAGAATCAATTCTAAGTAAGAATTAAGCGTGCTGTGCCGCCCCATCAGGATGCCAAGGTCACTGCGCATTGCCGTCTTTCGGGTAGCGAATAGCCGGGTGAATTCCCGAACCGCATTTGTCTCCAATCCACAAATGCGGCAGTTCTCTTCAACATCGACATCATCAAACCAGCCTCTAATCGCTTCAAAGCCATTGACATTGGCAGATAGATATTCTCTGGCCACAATTCCTTCAGTCAGCAAAATCTTAATCATCGCTTTGAAGAGCAGGGCGTCGGTTCCGGGCCTGAGCCGCAGATGGATGTCGGCAAGCTTGGCTGTCTCCGACACTCTCGGGTCGATGACAGCCATCAAAAAACCAGGCTCCTTTTTCTTTTTGCGAAGCGCAGCCGGCGCATTGGGTATATCGTGGCTCACCACAGGATTGGCTCCCCAGAAGACGAGGAAATCCGAACCGTTGATATCGGGGAAGAGGTGCATGTTCTGGCGACCATAGGCTTTGCCGCTCACCCAGAAAAAACCGGTAAGTTCCTGTGCCAGGGGACTGTAGTGGTTCTTCGAACCTAACCCATTCAAGAAGCGCACACCGAAAGCTGCTTCAAAATGGCAACCCTGACCGCCTCCCCCCATGTAGGCAAGCGAATGTGGGCCGTGAATTTGGACGATCTCCCTGAGCTTGACTGCTATTTCATCCAGGGCCTGATCCCAGGAAATGCGATCAAAGCGGTCTCCAACACGTTTGAGAGGAAACCTCAGCCTCTCCGGGTTATTTTGAAAATAGGCGATATTGGCTCCTTTTCTACAAAGATAACCCTGAGAGCGTGGATTTTCCTTTTCACCCCTCACCTTGATGATCTTGCTCCCTTCGGTGATCACTTCAAGGCCGCAGTTGTTAAAACAGAGCACACAAGATGTCTTTTGCCATTCGGTCATGATTTGCTCCTCTCATTCGTATGATTATTGATAAGGACACACAGAGACACACTTAATACATTGATACATGGAATGGTCATCCACTGCCGTGAGATGGTTTAACATCTTAATATCTTCGGCACTGTTTTGCCCTTGTTTCA
>Ga0209835_1000543_pt1 | contig 24468 bp, 23 predicted proteins | sample LakKivwa52mmetaG_FD_184138 | JGI IMG/M metagenome (GOLD analysis project Ga0209835, IMG submission 184138) | Anoxic lake water microbial communities from Lake Kivu, Rwanda to study Microbial Dark Matter (Phase II) - Lake Kivu water 52m metaG... | ecosystem: Environmental > Aquatic > Freshwater >... | reverse complement strand
GGATTAGGGATTTCCTCTCCTTATTTTTTCCGGGGAACTTTCTTCGAATTTTCCCTATGGGGGGCCTTTTCTTTCCCATTTGTCCGAACAATTCCCTTCCGGACAACTATTAAAGCATATAGGGAAAAACCAGCCGAAAGAAGGGAGAGTATTAGGCTCGCTCCCAAGACGAGATAGATTGCAGGGGACAATTCCCCCTCCCCCGAAGCGAAGGCTGGCGCCGGAAGGACAAAAGAAGGAGAATTTTCTTCCGCCCTCTTCGGGAATGAATTGAAAGCAGTCTCGGTTTCAAAAGCCCTTATTGCAAGGAAAAGGGAGGAGCGGGCGTCCGTTTTCGAGTTAAGAACGCTCGCCTTGTGGGCCAGATATTTTGAATGCTTCCAATAGTTGAGCGCCCAGGGGTTTTTCCAGGAGAGTTCAGAGGAGTTGTCCGGAAAAATCTCCTTTGCTTTGCCAATGGTTTCGGCAAGGGTTCCTGAGAAGCTCTCCGACTGGGAATATGCGGAAGAATCCGCAGAATCTAGGATTGAGGCAAGATAGAGTCCCCTTTTGAACGCTCCAGTTGCCAAAAGGAGGGACCTCTCCGCAAGATATGTGTCCGCTCCGAGGCTTTTCGCCGATGCCAGGTCGGAATATGCGGTCTCAATCGCTTTCTCCGCCTTGTCCTTCAGGGAGCCGGTCGGTATCTCAATTCCCCTGGTTTCATTCGGAACAACGGAGAGCATTTCCCTTGAAGCATCGAGCCATTCTATTCCGGAGGAGAGTGCTGAAGGGTCGTCCGGATTCTCCTCGAAATAGAGGAGTGCCCAGGAATATCTCTGCATTGCCCCGCCCAAAAGGGGCATTTTTTCCACGGAAATTGATTCACTCGAATTCGCGGAGACAACCAAAGGCTCGACCTCGGAACGCTTCCTGAAGAACTCTTCCTTCAGGCTCTCAATTGGCCAGGAAAGCTTGGAACTGACAGAGACCAGGAACGCCTCGTTCGCAGCGGTGTAGAAATAGTTCATTGCGTGGAACTCTTCAGCCCTCTCCAGGACTTTTAGGTCCGTCGAATTCCCGGAAAGAAGGCGGGCCCGCAAAACCCCCTTTCTTGAAATATCCCGAAGCGCGCCTTCAACCTCAGGAAAATATTTCTCTGGGAGGAGGGGGATTTCCTCAATCGGGCTCTCCTTTATCCTTCCGGAGAAACCCGGGAGGACGAACGGGATTGCCTCGTTAATATTCGATATTTCAATTACCAAGAGGCCCAGGTCGGACGCCCCGTAAGAGACAACATCGGTTCGTATTGTCCTCTCCTCTTCAATTACAACCCCGCCCTTTTCCGGGATTTTCCTTGTCTCAAAATCGGTCTGGTATCGCGTGCCTTTCGGGATCAGGAAGACTTTTGCGCCCGATGACTTTGCCGCCCGGGCCTTTTCAAGAATCCCCCCGACAGGACCAATTGCTCCGTCCGATTCAATTGTTCCGGTCAGAGCGACTGAGGAATTCAATTCTCGCCCCGAGACTGCGGAGACAATTGCGAGGGCAAAAGCCACGCCGGCTGAGGGGCCGTCAACTGTGCGGGAATCCGACTTTACTGTCAGGACAAGATCGGTTCCCGAGAGGTCAATTGAAAGGAGTTTTTCTGCGACCTCCCGCGATATTCTCTCGGAATTCTGGGTGTCAATCCCGACGAAGGGTTCAGTCGATATCAGGGTCCTTCCGGTCCCAGGGAAGCTCTCGACAAGGACTGCGGTAATTACCCCTGAGCCGTTCGATGACACTGCGGGAACTGCTATTTCTGAGGAGTTCCCGGTAGGAAAGGCGAACGAGGAGACCAAAATGAGGTGCAGGATGAGAGGGAAGATAAGAAGGCGGGATGATTTTTCCCAAAGAGAGCCCATTTGTTCCAAGCTCCCGAAGACTTGCAATTAAAATCCTTTTTAGGGTAAAAACCATTATAAGCCCATTTTTCGGGCACTTGCCCATGGAAACAACACTGGTTGGGTTTTTGGTTGGATTGGCAATAGCTTTCGGACAGCTAGTCTTCGGACTTGTCTTGTCCCTCGCATCCGTCTATATCGGAATCAAGGCTTTCGACAAGATGACTGTCGGAATAGACGAAATGAAGGAAATCAAGAAAGGGAACCTTGCCGTAGGAATCCTGATGACTTCGGTAATTTTCTCAATTGCGACAGTGGTGCAATCGGGAGTTGCTGGAGTCTCTTCCGCAATTGTAGGTAAGACCCTGGCCCAGATACCACTCGCTCTCCTGATGGGGCTAGTCCAGCTCGCAATAGGCCTCGTCTCTGCAGTTTTGTCAGTCTACCTCTGCATAAGGGTGCTTGACGCAATAACAACGGACATTGACGAAATGAAGGAGCTGAAAAGAGGAAACGTTGCAGTTGCAGTCCTCATGGGCGGCGTCCTGATATCAGTAGCATTCGTTGTGCAGGCGGGAATCTCCGGGATATCGACCGCTCTATCGGCCCTTATCTGAGGAACGCTCGAGAGAATAAAAAGGGGATTTCTTTACGTTTCCCCTAGAAACTTGTTTTTTTCTCTTTCAGGGCGCTTTCGCCAAGGAGTCAATAAGCCCGTCCTCAAGAATTGCCTTTACTTTGTCTTTTGTCGTAGGCCCGCCATGGCCCGGGAAGATGTGGTGGAACCGCTTTATTGAGAGGAGCTGAAGCGACTTTTTCAGGGCTTCTTTATCCCCTGTCGGAAAGTCGTACCTCCCAACAGAATCGGCGAATACGGTGTCCCCAGAGAAAAGTATTCCGGTCGAGGAGAGGATGCAGACAGAGCCCGCGGTGTGCCCGGGGGTGTGTATTATTGTGAGCTTTCCGTTCCTCGTCTCAATAATTTCGCCGTCCTTTAGCTTGTGGTCGATTTTCGGGAGAATCTCCTTTTTCGCCATTCCTGCGAGGGTGACTCCGTCGTTCATTTCCTCGACATGGACCGCGTCTTTCCCGTGCATGCAGACCTTGGCTTCGGTGAAGAGCTCGTTTGAGACAATGTGGTCATAGTGGCAATGGGTGTTTATTATCAGGCGGATTGTCTCCGAGGCAATTCCGAGCCTTCGGAGAACCCCGAGTATCCTCTCATCGCACCCCGGGTCAATTAGAATTCTCACAGGGTCGTCTAAGACAAGATAGGAATTGCAGGAGATCCCTGTGCTCGGGAGAGGTATTACCTCGAAAGCCATTTCCTACTCTTCCTCCTTTGCAATCTGCTTCTTTGCCCAGTCAATTATCTTTTCCGGAGGAATTGAGGCGTCCTGCGCCATTTCCATGCATTCCAGCTGTATTGAGTTCACTATTCCGAGAATGTTTCGGTTCTTGAGAGTGAAACTTATGTTGAAGAGGGAATTTCCCTCCCCGGCCTTTTCCCGCAGTCTTTTTCGTTCGGACTCGAAGAATTCCGATATTTTCTTCCTGCTTTCGCCCAATTTTTTTAGATGATCTGAACCCGTCTCATCGCCCATTGCTTCGCAATCCCCCTTTCTTGATATAAATCACTTGTTCAAAAAACGAGCCCATAGAGGGCCGGGACAATTACAAACGCGGCGAAAACCCTCTTCCCCAGACCAAGCTTGCCTGCGAGGACAGAAATCGCAGTTGCAAGGACGAATAATGCGAGCCCGGATGGGCCCGAGAGAAATCCGACAAGGCCGAAGAGGATCACAATGGAGATTTCCTCAAATGTCCGCAGGCCCAGTTTTCCGGAGGAGAACAATTCCGGGAGCGGTTTTGACAGCAAGACAAGCGCGAGGAAGGAGAGGGCGACCCCAAGGAGGGAGGCCGCAACCGTTCCCAATCCGATTTCCCTTGTAAAGCCGGCCCCAAGGAGGGTCGAGATTGACCCGCTACGCTCAAGCCCGAGAAGGGAGAACGAGGAGAGGGAGAAGAGGAATGTCGAGATTCCACCAGAGACCGCAAGGGCGAGAAAGCTCTCCGAATCATTCTCCCGGAAAAGCCCGGAGAAGACGGATGCGACAACCGAGACTGTTAGCGCCGGAAAGGTCCCGACGAAAAATCCCGCAATTGACCCGAGAAAGCAGGGGAAAATGAGTGAACCGATTTCCGGGGCTTTTAGGGAGCGTCCAGATCCCCTTTTCTTGGCGGATTTGCCGGAGAAAAGGAGTGCCGCGACAATCGGAGCTCCCCCGAAGAAGCCCGAGAACGCAGGGAAAAGGGATTCCTCCGAAATGAAGAGGAGCCCGAGAACGCCTGCCAGGGCGAAAAAAACACCCGCAAAAAACCGCCTTTTCTCGTATAGTATCAAAAGGGCCGAGAAGAACGAGAGGAGGGCAATTGAGACAATCGGATTAATTCTTTCCGGAAGGAAGAGGAGGACTGCCGGAAGGAAGAGGAGAAAAAGCCCGAATGAAATTACGAGGGAATAGCCTGAGACAAGAATCGCCCTTTCTCCTAGGCCCTCGGAAAAGAGCCTCTTTCCGGGAAGGGAGGAGATTTCCCCTGAAGATGCCCCGAGGACAATTGAGGGGATTACTGCCCCAAAGAACTGGGAGAAAAGTCCGAGGAGAATTCCGAGAGGACCCAGGGGGACAAGGATTATTGCGAGCGAATTCTGGTGAATTCCCGGAAGAAAAAGCCCAAAGAGAAAGCCAAAGAGGGCGCCCAGAATCCCGCCCAAGACAGCATCCATTTCAAGAGTCCGGCGGTATTGCCGAAAACACTTTTAAACATATCTTGGGATTTCCCGGGAATGGACGCTCAAGGAAGCCCTGAAAAGGAAATTCCCAAACGGACAAAGGAGGACGTTTTCGACCTCCTTGTAAGAAGGGGGTTCATAATCCCCTCAAGCGAGATATATGGAGGGCTCTCCGGCTTTTACGATTTCGGCCACTTGGGCTCCCTCGTGAAAAGGAAGCTTATTGACAATTGGCGGGACTGGGCAGTCCGAAGGGAGGGGTTTTTCGAGATTGACGGCTCCTCCGTTGTGAGAAAGGAGGTTGTCGAAGCCTCCGGCCACCTGAAGAGTTTCGTTGACCCGGTTGTCAAGTGCGAAAAATGCTTTGACGCTTTCCGGGCGGACCACCTAGTCGAGGAGAAGCTCGGAAAATATGTAGAGGGAATGACGAACGAGGAAATCGGGAAATTCTTTTCAGAGGAGAAAATATCCTGCCCGACCTGCGGGGAGAGGCTCTCTGGCGCCGTCAACTCGTTCCAGATGATGTTTGGGATTTCGGTTGGAGCGGGAAAGAAGGCAATTGAGAGCTATCTTCGGCCTGAGACTGCCCAGAGCATTTTCATAAACTTCCCGAGGGTTTTTCGGGCAACGCGGGAGAAGCTCCCAATGGGAGTCGCCCAGGCCGGAAAAGCGTTCAGGAATGAAATCTCCCCCCGGCAAGGAATGATACGGATGCGGGAATTCGAGCAATTGGAAATCGAGATATTCCTCGACCCTGAAAAGCTAGAGGAGGGGATGAGCGACTGGGACGGGATAAAGGGGACTGTTGTCGAGTTCGTGAAAGAAGACGTCTCCGAGAGGGCGACTGTAGAATCCCTGTTCGCCGAAGGCAAGGTCCCGGCAAAGCACCTCGCATACTGGATAGGAAAGGAGCAGGTATTCTATTCGGACATTCTCGGGATTCCGGCGGAGGGAATCCGCTTCAAGTTTCTCCCGAAAGCGGAGACCCCATTCTATTCAAAGGGAAACATTGACATGGAGGTCAAGACCCTCTACGGCTGGAAGGAGACAATAGGGAATGCATACAGGACTGACTATGATCTCTCAACCCACATAAAGCATTCCGGAAAGGACTTTTCAGTAACTCTTCCTGACGGGAGAAAAATCGTTCCCCATGTAATTGAACCTTCCTGGGGGCTTCAGAGAATGTTCTACTGCGCGCTTGAAGCCGGATACAGGCAAAAGGGAGAGGGCCGGGACTGGGTATGGCTAGACATCCCCTTTTCAATTGCTCCGTATTCTGCGCACGTATTCCCCCTGATGAAAAGGGACGGCCTAGACTCTCTCGGAAAGAAAATATGGAAAACCCTATCCGCAAAGGGAATTGACTGCCTCTATGACGAGACTGGCTCAATCGGGAAACGGTATGCCCGGGCGGACGAAATTGGCTGCCCTTTTGCAATAACAGTTGACTATGAAAGCCTTGAGAACGGGACAGTGACCCTGCGCGAGAGGAACTCAATGGCGCAGGAACGGGTGAAAATAGAGGAACTAGGGGAGATAATGGGGAAAAAGCTCGCCGAAGACAGGGAAAAGAGGAATTGATTTGAAAATGGGACTATTCGGAACATCTGGAATTAGGGGCGTAATTGATTCGGAAATAACGCTCGACCTCGCAAGGAAGCTTGGGGCGGCAACTGCCAAGAAATACAAAAAAATAGTTGTCGCAAGGGACCACAGGCTTTCAGGACCGGTTCTCTCGGAAGGTTTCGGGAAAGCCGCGGCAATGATTGGGGCTGAAGTGATTGACATCGGGGTCGCCCCGACTCCCGCGGCAGTATTCGCCGGAAAAACCCTTTCAGCCGAATGCACGGTAATTGTGACCGCGAGCCACAACCCGCCCCAGTACAACGGGTTCAAATTCTTCAATCCGGACGGAAGCGCTTTCTCGAAAGCGCAGGAGCTTGAAATTGAAAAGCTCCTCGAATATGCGCCGGTAATAATGGGGAGGATAAAGTCCTCGGAAATAACGAAATTCGCCCACAACGACAAAATTCTCTCGGAATTCGCGGGGAAATTCGCCGGAATGAAAATTGTCCTCAATCTCAACGGAGGCGCCGCGACCGCTACAGCCCTTCCCCTGTTCGACAAGCTCGGATGCGTTGTCCATCCTATTTTCGAGCGAACAGACGGGGAATATGTCCCGAACCCGAAAAGCAAACCCGACCCAACTCTTGGGGACTGGAACAGGATTGCCGACATTGACACGACACTGAAGATAATCGAGGAGACCGGTTCAGATCTCGGGATAATTTACGATGGGGACGCGGACCGGCTTTTCGCAGTCTCAAAAGAGGGCCCAATTGCCCCAGACAAACTTATCTACCTCTTTTCAAGCCACTTTTATCCAGGCGCAAACGTTGTAGATGTCGTAGACGGCTCGTCAATTCTCGACTCCGTCTGCAACGTGACAAGGGTCCCTGTCGGGGACGTGAACGTCTCATATGAACTGAAAGGCAACAGGAACAACTATTCCTTCGGGGGGGAAAGCTGCAGCGGGGCGTATGTCTGGCCTTCTCTCCACCTCTGCCCGGACGGGATATATTCCTCAGTTAAACTCCTCCAAATGGTCTCTGAAAATGGGCCCCTAGAGTCTCTAGTAAAGAAGGTTCCCGAGAATTTCATCAAGAGGGACAAGATACAGATTCCAAAGGAGAGGAAAGCGGAAATACTCGAGAGGGCGAAAGGACGGCTTGAGCAATCCTGGAAGGCTAACTTTTCAGACGGAATAAGGGTGGATTTTCCCGGAAGCTGGTTTTTGATAAGACCCTCCGGAACAGAGCCGATAATGAGAATGACTGTTGAGGCCGAGAGCGAGGAGAAGGCTCTCGCACTTATGGAGAAAGCAAGAAAGCTTTTGGAGTAAGCAGGAATATGCCCGGAAAAATAAAGACCGTAATCCTTCTTGGCGCAGGAGAGGGGACTAGGCTACGGCCCCTGACTTTCACAAGACCAAAGCCGATAATTCCGATACTTGACCGGCCCTTTATCAGCCATATTCTCGAGAACCTCTCAACCGCCGGAATAACGAAGGCGGTTTTCATTACCGGATATTTGGAAGAGCAGCTGATTCCCGTTGCGAAAGCCGAATGTTCAAGGCTCGGAATAAAGCCGGTTTTCATTACCCAGGACGCGCCCCTTGGAACCGGACACGCATTCTCCCTTGCCAGGCAATTTGTGAAAGACGAGCGTTTTCTCTGCATGTGCGCGGACAATTACTATGTGGGGGAAGACCTCCAAAAATTCGTTTCAACAGGAGAAAAGACCGGGAATTATATTGCCGGAGGGATTAGAGTGGAGGATCCAAGGAGGTTTGGAGTATTCTCCCTCCAAGGAAAGAAAATTGTCAAGGTTGTTGAAAAGCCGGAAAACCCTCCGACCCATTTCGCGAACGCTTCCCTCTACCTCTTCGACCAATCCTGTTTCTCCCTTGCGGAGAAGTTGGAAAAGTCGCCCAGGGGAGAGTACGAGATAACCGATGTCCTGAAAATCCTCGCCGGCCGGGACATTCTGGAGTTCTTCGAGCTCTCCTACTGGACGGACCTCGGAAGCCCTTGGGACATTCTTGACTTGAATTCTAAACTTCTGTCCCTTGAAAAGAGGGGGAAAATACACCCAACTGCCGAGATTGAAAAGGGGGCGACTCTGAAGGGCGTCGTATTTGTAGGGAAAAATTCCGTTGTCAAATCGGGCGCGTATATTGAGGGCCCGGCGTTCATTGGGGAAGACTGCACAATTGGGCCCAACTGCTTCATTCGGTCGGGGACTGTTCTTGGGAAAAAAACAAAGGTCGGGAACGCCGTTGAGATAAAGAATTCCACCTTCTTCGGGGACACTAACATTTCCCACCTCTCCTACTGCGCGGATTCAGTTGTCGGGACCGGATGCAATTTCGGAGCCGGGACAATAACCGCAAACCTCCGGCACGACAAGGGGACAATTTCAGTCAACCTGAACGGCCATAGGGTGAATTCCGGAAGAAGGAAACTCGGGGCGTTCATTGGGGACAATTCAAAGACGGGAATACACTGCTCAATTTATCCGGGGAAAACAATTGGTTCCAATTCCTGGACTGATTCGGCAAGCTTGGTTGACGTTGATGTTCCAAAGGGGCATTTCCTGAAGCGGGACGGAAGGCTCGAGCAATTGAGAATTTAGCCGGAAAAAGGAGCAAACGAGTAGGCCATATTTAAGGGGGAGTGTTATCTCTCTGGAATGGTTGGAAAAACGAATCCGCTTTTTGAGACCGAAGACTATAGATATCTTGAAAAATATTTTCACGACGAGGGAGGCTTTCTGCCCCAAGTCCAGATAAAGGACTTTGTAGGGAGGGGAATGACTGGAGAGACGCTCTCAATGCTCGCCTCCGCCGCAAGAATCGAGGACGCAGCCCCCCATCCGGAGAAGGCATACCAGAGAAGAAAGGCAGTTTATGTTGAAATGAAGAGCCCCCAGAGAATTGACATGTCACTTGCCCTCGAGCTTCCAGGAGAAGCCGCGCCCTATGAAGCGGTCGTCAAGAGGGCGGAAATTCTCATGAGCGAGCGAGGTCAAGAGCTCCTAGGGAAGAAATTCGGGGGAGTCGAGATTTCTTTCGACAATGCGGAAGAGCCTTCAGCAGTATATGTCAAAATATCGAAAGGATACAATCCCCATGCAAAGGGCCCATTCGGCCTCAAGAACCCGAAAGAGTCCGCAATGAAAGACGTTGTCGAGATTGGAAACGCAGTCTCCGGATACTTGAAAACAGGGGAGGTTCCGCAGTCCGGAATAGGGAAATTCCTCTCGGAAATGTTCGCCGCGAACGGGAAATATGCGGAAGAGGCGCTCGCGCACGGCCACTTTACTGGTAGAATGCACGGAAGATACGGCGGTCCAGGCTCCCCTTAGAGATTCTCCTCAATCCGGAGAAGGCGGTTGTATTTCGCCAATCTTTCTCCCCTGCACGGGGCTCCGGCTTTTAGGAACTCCGCTCCCAAGGCAACTGCCAAATCTGAAATATAATCGTCAGTAGTCTCTCCGCTCCGATGCGACACTGCGACAATCCAATCGCTCTTCTTCGCCAATTTGAACGCTGAAATCGCTTCAGTCAAAGTTCCTATCTGATTGACTTTCAAAAGCAGGCCGTTCGTCGATTTCTTTGAAATTCCGGTTTTCATTCTTTCGACATTCGTTGTGTAGAGGTCGTCTCCGATAACAATTTTTCCCGCAGGAAGGTCCTTTAGGAGGGAGGCGAACCCGTCGAAATCGTTCTCATCAAGGGGGTCTTCGAAGGAATAGAACTGGGGGAACTCCTTTGCAAGGTCGAGGTAATAGCCGACCATTTCCTCAGGGGAGAGGGTTTTCCCGTCAATTGAATATTTCCCGTCCGAGAAGAAGCTGGTTGCGGCCGAGTCAAGGGAGAGATTAACTTTTCCAGAATAGCCTGCCGAATCAATTGAATCAAGGAGAATTCTCACCGCGTCCCGGGTGTTCTCTATCGGGGGCGCGAACCCGCCCTCGTCCCCGACATTGATTGCCGAGACTCCGTACTTGTCCTTCAATTTCTTCTTCAGGGTCTGGTAGATTTCAACCCCGGCCCGAAGCTTTTCCGAAAAGCCCTTCACTCCGTTCGGAACAAGCATGAATTCCTGGACTGCCAAGTTGCCCCCGGCATGTTTCCCTCCGTTAATTACGTTGAACATCGGGGTCGGGATTCTTTTTCCTTTTCCAAGATAGGAATGGAGTTCCTGCTTTCCGGCCAAGGCTCTTGAGAGCGCAAGAGAGACTGCAAGGGTTGCGTTTGCGCCAAGCTTTGACTTGTTCGGCGTCCCGTCAAGACCGACCAATTCGGCGTCAACTTTCAACTGGTCCGCGGGGAATTTTTTCAATTTGTTCGCAATCCTGCCGTTCACATTCCCGACGGCCTTTAGCACTCCCTTTCCGGCCCATTCCTTCCCCCCGTCCCGGAGTTCGACCGCTTCTGACGCCCCGGTTGAGGCGCCGGAGGGAATTGCCGCGCGCCCGAAAGAGCCGTCTGAAAGCCAAAGGTCGCACTCTACAGTCGGAAATCCTCTTGAATCAATAATCTGCCTTGCGAAAATCTTCTTAATTGAAGGAAGTTTTGCCATGCATTTGTTGTCCTGAAAACTTGTATTTATTGAAAATTGATGCTTTTTGATACGGAAAAAGGGCCATACCGTCCCAAAAAAGGTATTTTACTTACTATTTAGTAGTAAAGTATATAAAGGAGAAAGGCGTAAGGGTGCTTTTACAGCAAACCAAAAACAAAGGAGAAGAAGAAAACAGGGTAAACACAACATATGCAAAAGGTGTAGCAATTGGCGCAACAGTGATGGGTGTTGTCGGGGCAGCCCTGCCTGAAATAGGAAAGGCAGTAATTTCTTATTTTGACCCTGCAGCAGGAGACGCGTTCTATCAAGCGACGGCTAACGGGACTTTCCGTGCATCTGCCGCGGCAGCAGGAGCCCTTATTGTTGGCGCGCCATTCGGCGGACACATTGCCGAAAATCTCGGACAGTCCGGCTCATATAGCGAACCTACTGCAAAGATACCTGACCAAACGAAGCGAGGGCACAAGAACTTTTACTAATCCGGAAATTTTCTCCGGTTAGTTTTTTCTTTTTTATTTCTCAAAATTTTTCTCTTTTCCTCAAAAGCTCCAAAAGACCCGGAGTGTGGAGAGGTTTCCCCTTGACAGAAGGATAGCCGAGGTTGATTTTCACGCTTTCGTATTCGCTTAGCTTGAACTCCCCTTGGGGAAAAAAGGGGATTTCAGAGAGCTTCCTTCCCTTGGAAATCTCAAGAGCCGTCCAGAGCGCAATGTCTGTCGGAAGTTGAAGGCTCCCCAAGCTCCGAACTCTTGTCCCTTTCGGGAATTTTTTTGTTACCAATGGAGCAGTCCTGGCTTTTGGGGGAAAGTCCCCGCAAATCCCCCCCAGGACCAAAAAGTTCTCCCCTTCAGAGAAATCCTCCGGTTCCAGAGTTTCTTTCGCGTTCGGGTCAAGGACAATTGGGTCGGGGAGCGCGAGCTCCCAAGCGTGCCTTTTTTCAGTATTGAACCCGGAAACTTTTCCGCTCCCAGAAATCGTCAAATTACTCTTGCCGGAAAGTTTCCTGCTGTGGGAATATTCAAGGAGAACCCAGTCCGAGATTTTCTCAAGATTCTCAATAACGAACCCGACTTTCATTTCAGGAAACCGAAAAAACGCCGGATTTTAAAACAGCCGTATTATTCGGGAAGAAATGGCCTATCGGGAAGCGAAAGAAATGACTCCTGAGAGGCGCGAGCTCGCAAGAAAAATCGGGGAAGCTCTCCTCTCCCTTGCGAAAAAGGGAGGTCTTCCTGCGGAGACAACGAACTTGAAGCTCAAGATGTGCGCGGGAGTAACCGACTCCGTCCCGGACGATTCGGAAATTCTATCAACCCTCGGAGAGGAGGAAAGAAAAATTCTCCTCCCCCTTCTCCGAAGAAAGCCTGTTCGGGCGCTCTCAGGAGTCACAGTTGTCGCGGTAATGACCGCCCCTTTCCGTTGCCCGCACGGAACCTGCATCTATTGCCCGGGCGGGATTGGGAGCCCCTTTGGGGACACGCCCCAGTCCTATACCGGGTTAGAGCCCGCTGCCCGAAGGGGAAAGCAGTCGAACTATGATTCCTTCAAGCAGACGGCGGGGAGAATAGCGTCTTTGGAGGCAATCGGCCACAACTGCTCGAAAATAGAGGCAATTGTGATGGGGGGGACGTTCCCGGCAACCCCTGAGGACTATCAGGACACTTTCATTAAGGGGGTTTTTGACGGGGCGAACGGAAGAGTTTCCAAAACCCTCCCTGATGCGATTTCCCTAAACGAAACTGCGAAACACAGGCTTGTCGGATTGACAATTGAGACAAAGCCGGACTGGTGCCTTTCGCCCCAGGTGAAGAGAATGCTCTCCTATGGGACAACCCGAGTCGAACTCGGCGTCCAGACCCTTTTTGACGACATCCTAAAGTCAGTCAACCGGGGGCATGGAGTCAAAGAGACTGCCGAAGCGTTCAGGGCATGCAAGGACGCGGGCCTCAAAGTCGTCGCCCATATGATGCCCTTCCTTCCCGGCTCGACTCTTGAGAAGGACCTAGAGTCGTTCAGAATGCTTTTCGAGGACGAGCGCTTCAAGCCCGATGAACTGAAAATCTACCCGACCCAGGTCCTTCCAGGAACCGGGATTTACAAAATGCTGAAAGCGGGGAAATATTCCTCTCCGACCCTGGAAGAGACAATCGAGCTCCTCTCGAAAGTAAAGGAGATCACCCCGCGGTTCGTCAGAATAAAGAGGATTCTTCGTGACATTCCCTCAACAGTTGTCGAATCCGGAACGAAAAAGTCCGACATTCGGGATATTGTTCAACGGGAAATGGCGAAAAGGGGGCGGAAATGCCAGTGCATCCGGTGCAGGGAAATAGGGCGGGCGGTGCATTCGGGAAAGAAGGTTGATGAGAATTCAATCAGGCTGAACAACCATTCTTTCAGGGCTTCGGGAGCGGAGGAAAATTTCATTACTTTCGATGAGACGAAAAACGACCTTATAGTCGGTCTTCTCCGCCTCCGGCTTTTGGAGAATTCCGACACCGCGCGGGTGAGGGAGCTCCATGTATATGGCTGGGAAGTTCCCTTGGGAAAGGAGATTTCTGGGGAAATGCCAATATTCCAACACAAGGGATATGGCCGGAGGCTCCTAGAGGAAGCTGAAGCGATTTCAAAGGAGAAGGGATATTCAAAGCTCTCTGTCACAAGCGGAGTCGGAGTACGGGAATATTACCGGAAGCTGGGATATTCCCTTGAAGGGACTTATATGGTGAAGAAACTATGAAAAGAGAGCAGGGGAGAATAATTGGAAAGAGAACGATTTTCCGGAAAGGCGATTTCCGGGTTGATTCCCTCAATTACCAAACACCTTCCGGAATGAGAAAGGAGCTTTTGGCAATACCGAGGAAAAGCGTTGTCGTAATTGTCCCGGTTCTTCCCGACGGAAAGTTCGTATTGGTTCGGCAGTTTCGGCCTCCTGCCGGAAAATGGGTGTTGTCCTTTCCTGCCGGAAAAATTGACGGAAAAGAGTCTCCGAGAATTGCGGCGAAAAGGGAATTGCTGGAAGAAGCGGGATACTCTTCCGGGAAAATAACGCTCCTAGGAACGCCTTTCATTGTCAACCCGGCATCCGGAAAGCACACTGTCTCGGTCTTCCTTGCGGAAAAGCTGGAATTCAGAGGGCAAAAGCCCGATTGGGACGAGGAGGGGATTGAAACCATAACAGTCTCCTGGGCGGAACTGACACGCCTCGCTGAAAACGGAAAATTGACGGCGAACCACCTGGCAGCCCTTTTCCTATATTGCCAAAAGAGCCACGAACAAAACAAACAAAACGCTTAAATGCCCTGAAAATAGGTGACAAATTAACATGGCTTATGACGCGAAGAACCTGCTGGAATCCAAGGTTTCGGGATTTATTGAAAAGGCAGCGTTATGTTATCCGGATGATGAGGCTTCGAAAATAGCGGGAAAATTGACCGATGCCTGCATAATTGACGAGAAGAGGAATTTCCAGGGCCTGGTTCTCGAGGGGACGCTCCTTGCGGCGAACCCGAACGAAAAGGCAAAGACTCTTTCATTCTCCCCCCCAACCACCTCCCCCGGAGACAAGCTTAGGGATGCGCTGAAGACTTTTGTCTCCTCCGGCCTAGAGGTCCTTCCCGTTGTCGAAAAGGGCAAGCTACAAGGGGTGCTAAAGCTATCAAGCATTCTCCCAAAACTGCCCGCTTCTGAAATCGCCCTCTCTGAGGTCGTGAACAAGCACCCGTATTCTATTGGCGAGTCCTCCCCGGTTTCAGATGTCCGGGAAATAATGCACCGGAGCCGGCTCGGACGAGTTTATGTGACCGATTCCGCAGGCCACCTGGTCGGGATAATAACTCACTCGTCCTTTTTGAAAAAACCCTCTTTCTTCAAGAAGGACTGGAGGAGGGCCGCGGAAATTATGGAGCACGGAGTCGTTTCCGTTGCGCCTGAGGACACTGTCGAGAAAGCGGTCCAGAAAATAGCAAAAAACCGCCTGCGGGCAGTAGCGCTTGTTGAAAAAGGCAAGCTTTCCGGATCCGTCGAATCCTCGAGAATAATTTCCAAGGTCCTTGAGAGGAACGAGCCAATAGGGGACGGGATATATGCGCAGGTGTCCGGAATATCGAAGCTTGAGCCATTTGAAAAGGCCGCGATAAACTCAGTGGTCCAATCAAGCATCTCGAAAATCGCAAAATCCCTCGGGGCCGGCGCGAAAGTGAAGCTCGTCTTCAAGCAAGGAAAGAGCACCTGGGAAATTGACCTCTCATGCGAATCGAAAAAGGCGGGGAATTTCCGGGCAAAGGGAACCGCCTTTGACGCAATATCCGGAGCATCGGAAGTTTTAAGAACGCTCGAAAAGCAGGTCAGGAAGGGTAATCTCTAATGTCCGAAGTAGAACACCTGCTTGAGAAGCTCAAATACACTGAAATTATCCAGTTCGCGAAGGAAGAGGGAATTGAGCCCAAAGGCAACAAGGAGAAGCTAATTGCAATACTCTCGAAAAAGGCGGACGAGGGGAAAATCCGGGCGTTCTTCAAGCAGGCTCGGGGAAGCAAGGCGGACATTTCCGAACACAAACTGGTCCCAAAGCACGAGGTAATCTCGGAGAAGGAGCTGAAAAAGGTTCTCGAGACCCACCACTGCAAAATAACCGATTTCCCGAGAATCTATGACACTGACCCAATGATTCTCAAATGCGGGGCGAAATCCGGGGATGTTGTGAAAATCTCGAGAATTAGCCCAACTGCGGGCCAAGCATACTATTATAGATTAGTTGTCAAGAGTATATAAGCGACATGAGCAACAACCAAGGGGGATTTTGAGAAAAATGGCAGTTTCACCGACTTTTTTTTCAATTGAGCGCATTCTCGTTATTGTCCTAGTTGTTTTCGCGTTCCTCTATCTTTCAATAAGGGTCCGGAAATATTTCACATACCTGCGGGAGTCCGGCGCCAAGGGATTCGGAGCAACAATGGTTGTCATCGGGGGAATACTCTTCCTCTCCGCAACAATCAATCTTGGCGGGACATATCTTTTCCAGTTCTTCACTGAAACAATAACCAAGGAGCAGATACTGAAAATCGGCCTGTGGCTTGCCATTTTCGGGATAGGCTTCATAATACTCGACTGGATTGCGAGAAAGTTCGAGAAGAAGGAGCTTTTGGATCTCGAGGGCGAAAGGAGAGAATATATTGCCCGCGTCAGGAAGGGGATAAAGGTTGACGAAGCGGAGAAAATAGCTTTTGAGACTGCCAAAAAATCCTTCAATCCTCCGGGACTGAAGCTTATTGCCGCAGAAAAGGAGTTCAAGACCTGGCGGGTATACCTCAAGGACACTGTCGGGAAGAAATATCTCGTTGCACTCGATATTGAAGGGGAAGTGATAACAACGGAGACAATGGACGAGCTTCCTTCCTATATGCAAGGGATTAATTGAGAAATAATTAGAGCAATTCATATGCCCTAAAGACCGTTTCCAAGTCAATTCGAGCTTTTTTGAAATTGTAAAAAGGCGCCCTTTCCCCCTCAATGCAGGAGAGAAAATCAGCGTGTATTGCCCCGATTCCATACGGGTCCCGGAAGCCCAAGGGGAAGAATCCCACGCCCCGCTTGGAGAAGAGCGTTGCAGAAAGAAGCCAGTTGTCAAGGAAAATTCTCCCAAGAGTCCCTCTGACAATTGTCCCGCCGAACATATTTTGCTTCCAGGAATATTTCAGGGAGGCTTTCAAATCCCCCCCATAGCCAATTGAAACTGAAGAGCTCCTCTCAGGCCTCTCGGAGCCAAATTCAGCGGACACTTTTCTTGGCTGCGCCCACCCGGAAAAGGAAGATATCAGGGCAATCTGGTGTATTCCTCCCTCAAGGAGCGCCCCATATTTTTCCCGCCAGCCCGAGGACGAAATTTTCGCTCCCCGAACAACGGAGATTTCCCTCAACTCCCCTATTTTTCCTGAGCGAACCAGCTCGCATGCTAACCGAACAGTCCTCTTGTAGGCCCAGTTTTCCGCAATCTGGAGAAAAAAGCCCACTTTTCCCCTTTCAACTATTTTCGCCAATTTCCCAAGTTCCCCTTTTTCGGAGCAGAGGGGCTTTTCCGAGAGAACGGGCTTTCCCAGCTTCCTTGCAAGGGAAATAGGCGCTATCCTGTCCTCAGGCGGGGTCGCAAGGACTAGGGCATCCGCTTCCAAAAGCCCATCTTCAAGGGAACCCACAGCACGCCCCCCGAAAATTTTCGCAAACCTCCTAGCAGATGCCGGATTCGCCGAATTGAACAGGAGGGAAACATCCCCTCTCTTCGAGAGAGCGCTCGCATGGGCAAAGCCCATTTTCCCGCATCCCGAGAGGAGAATTCTCTTCCTTTCCATTGAAGACCCACGCCAAGGATAATAAAGGAGTATTTCAGCTTTCCGAAAAATGCCTTCCCTTTTCCTCGCAATACCCCCCTCTCTCGCAAGGCGGGAAGCAGTAGAATATCCTCCAATATACCCTCCCCTGGGGATTCTCTATCTTGCGGCAGTTCTCTGGGAAAAGTTCCCCTCTTCAGAAATCTCAGTTTCCGACGGGCTCTTTGAGGGGGAGAGGGCGTGCCTTGAAAAGGCGAGGAGGAGTTCTCCCGAAATAATAGGGCTCTCTTTCCACAGCCAGTATTCGGAGGACGCCTTCCTTTTCGCGAAAAAACTAAAGGAGGAATTTCCCGACGCAACCCTAATTGCCGGAGGGGCGCACCCGACATTCTTTCCGGAAGAATGCCTCGAATTCTTCGATTTCGCAGTAATTGGCGAAGCGGAGGGGACTTTTCCGGAGCTCGCAGGCGAGATTCTCGGAGGGAGAAAGTTCGGCAGGGTGAGCGGAATTGCTTTCAAAGACAAGGCGGGGAAGAGCGTTCGGACCCCTCCCCGGAGCCAGATAAAGGACCTGGATTCAATTCCCCTCCCCGCAAGGGACCTCCTCAACTATAGGAAATATCCCGGATTCTACTACCAGAAAAAAAAGCCGGACACCTCAATAATATCTTCAAGGGGATGCCCCTACAAATGCACGTTTTGCTCAAAGACTTGGGGAGACCTCCAGAGGGCTCGCTCGGCCAAGTCCGTTGCCGACGAGCTAGAGTTCCTGGAAGGGGAGGGGGTGAAAGAAGTATATGACTGGACGGACGAATTCAACCTGGTCCCCAAGAATTCAATGAAAGTTCTCGGGGAAATCAGGAAGAGGGAGCTTGGCTTGAACCTGAAGAGCCATTTCAGGGCTAACGGGCTCACCCGGGAGTATTCAATTGCCCTTGGGAAAGCGGGTTTCTGGCTTGCTAACGTCGGAATTGAGAGCGCGAACGAGCGAACGCTTGCCGGAATAAAAAAAGGGGTTACCGTTCCGATGGCAAGAAAGGCTCTCCTGAACTTGAAATCCGCCGGGGTCAAGACGCTTGGCTTCTTCATGGGCTTTTCAATATGGACTGAAAACGTTCGGGGAAAATCCGTGCTCAAATGGGAGGGCGCGAGGGGGACTGAAAACACCCTCAATTTAATTGAAAAGCTGATTGACGAGGGACTCCTCGATTATTTCACATTCTCCCTTCCGACGCCATATCCGGGTTCAGCCCTCTATTCTCAGGCAACCGAGCACGGGCTCTTTAGAAGCCCGGATTTCGCTTCAATGACATCTCACCATCAGGCAATGAAGCGTCCCGGGGGAACTCCTGGGGAGATTTCCCGGGCAATGAAGCGCGCTCAAATCCTCCAGGCAAAGGCAATACTGAAATCGGGCGACTTTAACAAGGGCCTCTGGAAATTCTATTTTGAAAAAGCCCTTGACGGGGCGCTTTCCGGAGTGAAAGGCAAATAAAGGATTGGAGCGCATTTTTCCGGAAATGGTCTGGGCGCTAGAGCCAATACTCGCAGCGGCGGTTTTATCCCTTTCAATAGCCCTCTTTTGGAGGAGGCCTGCCGCGGAACTGGCTGTCGCAATAATCCTGATTGCGGTTTTCTTCCATGTCCGCGTTGTCTGGAACGACACCGGCGAATTCCAAAAGACAACCTTTGTCGGGAACCTTGCAGTGGACATATCCGAGAAATTTTTCGGGCACTATCCCCTCGATTCCCGGGACGCCCAGGCCAGATGGGGGGCCTCGTTCCCGGGAGAGGCGGTCTTTCGGGATGACGGCCTCCACATATATGTTGCTGACAACTGCCTCCGGGGGCCGTCAATATCGAGGGAGATTGGGTTCGAGCGGGGGGTTTCAATAAGGGCGTGCTCGCTCGAATCCGGGGGGGATGGGACAAATTTCCTCATAAGGCATGCAGGCAAGTCCTCCGGCCCTGTATTCCTCCCGAGCAATTCCTGCGAGACATTCGATCTCCCGGCAAGCCCGGCGAAAGCCAACCTTTCAATAATCCCGCTTTTCAAGGGCAAGCCCCATGACGAGATTGTGATAAAGCACGTGCAGGACTCTTCCGGAAAAGGAACGCCCCTTTCGTGGGACGGCCCTGAAGAGAGCAACCTCCTGGCCTTTCTCTCCTCGAGTTACGGGGGAGAATGCAAAAGCCCCTGCAGGCGGATTGCAGAAGGCGGGGAGATAATCCTCGACTATTGCAAATGCTCTGAACCTTCCGAGATATCATTGGACATTGGGGGCAAAGGCAAGTTCGTCAACATAAGGGCGTGCGCGGGCGAGGCTCTCAGCGGAAGCGCCTCATTTTTCTCGTTTTTTGCGGGCGAAGAGGGCAGGACGGAAAACGTCCTCCTCCCGCTTGAATGCGAAACATTCTCCCAGCCAATTGGAAGGGGGGCGCTTGTCCTCTCAAAAGCGGTTCCCGGAGGCGCGCTCTGTTCGGATGAGACCGTCAGAATAAGGGCAATCTCGATTTCTGACGCGCCTGATTACCCCGCGGAGGGATTTTTCGGGTGAGCGCTTGATGGCAACCAATATTCTGCTCATTTTCGCCCTCGGGCTCATTCTTCTCGATGCCCTTTTCCTCGGCCTCGCGCCCCATGCAATTGCAGTCGGGACCTGCGTTTTCGCATTCCTTTTTGCGGTTTCGAGGATTTCCCGGAGAACGAACATTTTCAAGGCGGCCTTCCTCCTCGCCCTCCTCGCTTTCTTCTCGGCCGAACTCCTCGGGGGGATTTTTTCGGGAGGCCCCCTCACGCACGGGGACTTTCCTTTCCACGCCCATATTGCGTCAGAGGCATCCGAGATTGCAAGAACGTTCAGGACCCTTTCGGGATGGAGCGACATGTTCCAGGGAGGATACCGCCCAATCTACGACCTCCCGCAGGGCGAGTATCTAGCATCAATAATTCTCGAGCGCGCCTCGTTTGGCGCAATAGGCACCGACCTCGCACAGAGGATGCTCGTTTTCCTCGCAGTTCCCTTTTCGGCAATCTCACTCGTTTTCCTCGCAAGAAGGCTCGGTCTCGGGGAATCCGGGGCGTTTCTCTCGGGGATTTTCTTTCTACTCTCCTATCACAACCTTTTCTACATCTCAAACAGCAAATTCTACATGTCAGCGGGCTTTCTTTTCCTTTTCCTCGGGAACTCGGCCCGGAAGCCGAATGAAAAGTTTCCCCTTCAGGCAATTGCAAGAAGCGCAACATTTCTAGCCTTGTGCATAATATTCCATAGCTATGTAGGGCTTGTCGCAATCTTCCTAGCGATTCTCATGTTCGCCCTCCGGTCCCTGGGAGGCGAGAAACCCGACCCGAAGGGGCTTGCGGCAATTCCCTTGGGAATATTGCCCGGGACTTTTTACATTGCCTCCTATTTTGGCGCAGGCGAGTATCTCGCCGAAACATATTCCGTCCTCCGGGAAACCTGGAGCTTCATATACAACGTTCCCTTGAACCTCTCCTCCTTCTTCTTTTTCGCGTCCCCAATAGTCCCCGCCCTATTTCTCGCATCAGTAATTGCTCTCGCCCTGAGAAGGAAATCCGGAGGCCAGGCTTTTCCGGAAATCGGAGCTCTCCTGGTTATTGCACTTGCAATCGGGGCGCATTTCCTCCGGGAAGCGGTTCACTTCAGAGGCTTGCAGATAATAGGAAACACCGACAAAGCGATTGCTCTCGCTTTCGCCCTCGCCTCAATAGGGGCGTCAAAGGCGATTTTCTCCGGAGGAAAGGGAGGGCTTCTCCTGAAACTTGCGGTGCTCTCCCTACTTTCGGGCCTTTTCTTTTCCCATTTCTTCGTCTCTTTCCAGAGCCCGGAGGCACCCCAGCAGAGCGCACAGATATCTAGGGCGTTCGGGGCGAACACATCGGATGAGAGGATATTTCGGATACCTAGGGAAAACGGAATATTTTCCTCCGAGACGAACCCCGAAACCCTCGCCCTTGAAGAATTTCTCAGGACAAGCGCGAGGAACAGCTCGAGAATACTCCTGAACATAAACGGGGATTCTGATGGGCACGTATACGGAAGTTTCGCATATTCCCGATTCCCCGAGAAAATTAATTCGGGATTCATTGGCGGTCCGTCGTTTAGCATGGTCCTCCCTCTTGGCGAAAGCTTCTCAACAGCCACATATTCGGACAAACTATTCGGGCGAAAAGTGTCCGAACTTTCCCCTGACGATTTCGAGAGGATTCTCAAGGCCCTAAACATCCGCCTCGTTGTCGCCTGGAACCCCGCAGTCAAAGAATATGTCTCGTCAATTGACGGGATTTCAAAAATCTTCGAGACCCCCTCAGGCCTCTTCTCCGTCTACGAGTATTCCGGATGCGAGGAGAGCTATCTCCTAAGGAAAACCGACCTTTCAACTGGAGGGGATGCAATAGTATTTTCGCGGGAGAGAAAAGTTTTCAGAATAGGCTCCCCTGGAGACTATCTCCTCAGCCAGAGATATTCCAAAGAATGGCGGGCGGCAATTAACGGGGAAGAAATCCCCCTGGAAAAAGGGGAGCTCGGCCTGACTGAATTCCATGCGCCAGTTCCGGGAGAGGCGGTTTTCGAATATGTGCCCTCAAAGCAACTGAAGCTTGCGGGAGCGGTTTCCATTGCCTCCTTCCTTTCGCTCCTGGCAGTTTCCCTTTTCCCAAAAAAACTAAAAGCAAAAGGCAAGGGCAGGGAACCCGGATGATACTCCAGATAGCGAACGCGGCAATTGCGCTAATCTCCCTCCTTATTTTCCTGCGAGGATGGGGCAGGAGCCTCTCTTTCGAGGAGAGGGCGGTAATTTTCCCGGGAGCGTTCGCGGTTTCAATAACCCTCGTCTCCTCAACCCTCTCGATTTTCGGCGTCCCATTCGGCATTTCCTTCCTCTCTGCAATGCTCGCGTTCCTCTCTGCAATGCTCGCGGGAGTTTTCGCAAGGCTTCCCCAAAGGCGGCCGAAAAGCGCGCCCAGCTCCCTGCAGTCGGCGGTAATATTCTCCCTTTCCCTCCTCGCTTTCCTGATATTGTTCGCCAAGTTCAACTTTGCCCCAATAGGGACCGATTCAACACGGTTCGCGTATCTCGCGGAGATTTTCGGACAGGAGGACTCGTTCCTAACGGACCTCTCGCCGTATGAAGATGTCCGTTCCTTTTTCTATTTCCCCCTTCCAATGGTTTTTCCGGCATATCTCAGGCACCTGGGAATTCCGCCCCTCGACGGAATATCCCTAGCGTCAATTCTCCTCGGCGCCCTCTCGTCAGTCGCCTTCCTCATGTTCGCAAGGGAAATCTTTCCGAATGACCGAAAAGCGCCCTTCCTCTCGGCAGCGGCATATGTCCTGTTCTTCAACATACCCCTGACATATTTCGCCGGAAGGGGAGTTCTTGCATATTCAATATCGTGGTTTTTCTTCCTTCTCGGCGCAGTCCCCGTCGCAAGGCTCGCCCGGGGGAATGCCGGAAATGGGGCGGGCCGGGATTTTCCAGACGTGCTGTTTCTCCTTGTAGGAATTTCCGGAATGCTCCTTTCCCACTGGTATCTGCTCGCAGGCTTTTCAATCCTTTCCCTCTCATTTCTGGCTTTCCATGGGGGGAGGGGTTCTTGGAAACCCGTTGCACTGGCATATTCAGTTTCCCTCGCCCTAGCAGCCCCCTTCTTCTCAGCCCTTCTTCTCTCGTCCGGAAACCCGGTGCCAGTTGAGAGGGTCTCTGAATGGAAATACGGGGAGTACTATTTCGAGCAGGCGGGAATTCCTGAACGGATTGCCAGAGGGACGGTGTCTGACCCGGAAATAGGCGCAATTTCCGGGGGGTATTCCGCAGCATATGTCCTGGCATTGGCCCTTGCCCTCGCATACTCCCTCTCCGGACGTTTTCCCAAGGGACTGGCTTTCTTCCTTCTAATAGCAATATTCCTCTCAATTCTCCTGTCAAGTTCAATTACCCATAGGCGGACGGTCGATTATCTCCGCCTGACATACCCTTTGGGAATTGGCCTTGCGCTATCGTCCGCACTCGGAAGAAAAGGGCGCCTTTCCGGGGCGGTCGCACTAGGGGCGGTCGCGATTCTCTCCCTGTCCGCGTTTTCGACCCCTTGGATACTTGCGAAAATTCCGGGAATTGACCCGATGAACTTTGACCCGGTGGCTCCCGGGGAGAAGGAGGCCTTCTCTTTCATAAGGGAGAAGACGCCCAAGAGCTCCGTTTTCCTGATAGACGGACCCGGGATGGGATGCGTCGGAGGGCAGGCGGGCTCCCATGGGGAGAGGATATTTCCCGCGACCGGGCGTAGGGTGTTTCTCTTCACGAACTATTGCTGGGCGAACTACGACAAGGCGGAATTTTTCCGAAAAATTGACATTTACAGGAGGATATCAATAAATCCGGACGACCCCTCCGCCCGCTCAGAACTAATTTCCTCAGGAGCGACCCACATATATCTCGGGCCCTCATCGCTCGGGCTCGATAGGGGCCTCTTGTCCGAATCCCTCAATTACAAAAAAATATTTTCCTCAGGAGGTGCGGAAATATTTGAAATACTCTGAGGGCCCGGAAAGGCGCGCGCGGATATTTTTCGCAATTTCCGCCCTGGCTTTGGTTCTGGCTTTCGCCCTTTTTTCCTACAAACCATCTGAAATATTCTCAGAAGTGTACTGCGAGAGGATTGATGTCTCCGGCCTCCACTGCAGGTTCTCGTGCGAAATACTCCCGAAAAGCCCGGGCCAGTTGGCGCGGATGACTGCAATACATTCGTCTTGGTCCGCGGTATTCGCCGAAGAGGCGCGCCTTCCCGCCAAGATTGAAATCGACCTTCCGAAGAGGGAATATAACTATACCCTATTTGTCAACACCTTTGATTCAAAAGGCAGGGTGGGCTATGGAAAGCCGATTCATATCCTAGAGTGCTAAATATTTAATCAGGGGAGGGCACGAGTCTCCGCAAGGAATGGCAGAAGAACTAGCAATTATTGCCCCAATACTCTTCGCCCTCCCCCTCGCCCTGCTCTTGCCAAAGGGCTCCCGGACAGGGGCAGTCTTTTCAATAATAATCCTGGTTGCCGGACTGTCGGATTTTTCCCAATATAACCGCGTTTATTCGGCCGGAAAGATTGCCCTCTCGGGAGAAGTCGACTTGGAAAACAGGTTCGAATCAACGTGGTGGGATTCGGCCGGTTCCGGGGAAATCAAAGGGGACGGAATTTTCCTTTTTCCCGAGAACTGCTCAGAACCCGGGCTTGCGTGGGGGCTTGTCCCCGGAGCGGGAAAAGGCGGGGTTGCCGAAATATATGCCTGTTCAGGCGAGTCCGGGGGGGACG
>Ga0209835_1000542_pt1 | contig 24490 bp, 22 predicted proteins | sample LakKivwa52mmetaG_FD_184138 | JGI IMG/M metagenome (GOLD analysis project Ga0209835, IMG submission 184138) | Anoxic lake water microbial communities from Lake Kivu, Rwanda to study Microbial Dark Matter (Phase II) - Lake Kivu water 52m metaG... | ecosystem: Environmental > Aquatic > Freshwater >... | reverse complement strand
TTTACCAAACTGGCCGAAAGGCAACCGAAGCTTTCAAACAGATGATGCGGATTGTCCACGATGATTTCTTACCTGCCTGGAACTACCGGGCAATCCCTTACCAGACAGTTGTTTAATCCGCATTACTTAGGATGACTAACCCCAAAACAATGAGCCGTTTGCGAGCCGATTGCCGCCCGAAGGCTTGCGCTGTGTGCTGGGAGGCTTCAATCGTCATAATGGCTATCTTCAGGGTGAATATGCGGATGAGTGGCGTTGGGGAAGGCGTCGATGTGCGGCGAATAGATTTTGATATCCAAGAGTGGGCTGCCATCCAGCGCGTCGACGCCGCGCACGGTCAGCCGGTTTCCTTCCAGCCGGACGAAATCGGCCACGCACAGGGCAATCGGATTGGGGCGGTTGGGCGAGCGGCTGGCAAAGACGCCCACCGGGGCTGCGCTAAACGGGGTTGGTGATTGCAAGACACTACGATTGGCGCGGTCGCCCCAGTACAGGACGATGATATGCGAAGCGCTGGTGATGTTTTTCAACCCGTCCACAAATTGCGGGAAAAATTCCAGCGTGATTTCGTTTTCGGAGAGGCGGCCCTGGCGCGGGGCGTCGCCGCGTTCCTTGTAGGGGCTGTGGATAACGCCAATCGGGGTTAATTCCATGTCGCTCATTTCGAAACCTTTTCAAAGCATTCCGGGCAGTAGGTTTTGCCTTCCAGCAGGCGCAGGCGGGTTTCCATTGTGTTTTCCCCGCAGACAGAGCAAGCCACCGAGTTGAAAATGCTGGCGCGCGGCGGTACGACCGGCTGGATTTCCTGCACTTCAACCAAATCAGCCAGCGGAGCCGAGAGAATCATCTCTGTGCGGCGTTGTTGCAAGGCCTGGGCCTGTTCTTTCTCAGGAGCGGTCGCCGTCCCGCTGCGCCAGCGTTTCATTACCGCTTGTTCATCCTCGCTTAATGCCCCGAAAGCATTCGGGCGGACGATGATGCGGATGGCTTTGTTGTCTTTGCGGCGGATGAAGCGGAAGGCATTTTTGCCATAATCGAGATGGATGAGGTTGCCCTTCCCGAACGTGCAGCCGGTAATGAACTGGATTGCATCCACCGCGCAGTTGTTCGTCTCGACGAGGGCGACTACTTGCTCATCACCGGGACGCTCGCCCATCTCTTGCAGAGCTTGTTCAGCCACGCGAATGCCAATCGCCAGCCCGGGACACAGGTGACCGTGAAAGGCTTGTACTTCTGCGACATTGATATTCATGGAATACTCCTTCTGCTTGCATGGAAAACCTGGGTAGAATCAGGTGAAAATCAGCACAGACTTGCGCTGATTATATCGAAAATAATTGCAATTGCAAAGATTTGCATTATACTTAGCTCGAAGCGCCGGAGGTTGCAATGCGTACCAGTTCTGTTGAACAATTGATCCTGGATTTGTTTGCCGGGCAGTCCACCCATGAAGCGCATTTCACTGCGCAGGAAGTTTATCTCCAACTCAAACCGCGCTTGCCGGCCGTCAACCCCTCGACGGTTTACCGCGCCCTGGAGCGGATGGCGCACGCCGGGAAAGTTTCAGTCTCCGATATGGGTACCGGCGCGGCGGTCTACGAGGCGGTCGGGCGGGAGCGCCACCATCACCTAGTCTGCCAGGATTGCGGCCTGGTGCAAACCATCGGCGATGAGGCCGTAAGCCGTCTTTTCAGCCAAATGGAAGAAGAATATCACTTCCAGATGCTGACCAACCACTTGGTATTGTTTGGGCGCTGCGAGATGTGCCAGTCAAAGACCGCCTGAGGAATCCGCGCAACGGCATTGCTCACGTGGAGCGTAAAAGGAGTCCTGGAAAATGAACTGTCACCGTTGTGGAGAACCCATCCCGGCAGGGGATGAGATGGAATATGGCGGGCAGGCGCTCTGCGAGGATTGTTACATGCGCGCCCTCTCCCCGGCCCGCGCCTGCGACCCCTGGGCGGTGCGCAGCGCCCAGACGCTCTCGAAACTGGATGACAGGTTTGCAGGCTTAAGCGAATTGCAGGCCGTCATCTTGCGCGTTTTGGGCGAGACCGGCGGGCTGGAGGCGGCAGCGCTGGCCGAAAGACTCCAGGTGAAACTGCCCGATTTGGAGCGGGAACTCGCCACCCTGCGCCACATGGAAAAAACGCGCGGCCAGATGCGGGCGGGCAGGAAAATTGTCTGCTTATGGGAGAGCGAGCGTGGATGAATTGACCCTGTACGACACAACACGGGACGAACTGCGCCGCCGATTATCTGGCCGTTTCCCGGCGGATTTCGATTTGGAAAACACCCTTACGGCCTACGATTATGGGCGAGATTGCCAGGGTTTTGGCCCCTGGCGGGCGGCTGCTCTCCATCGAGCCGCTCTCGGGTGACTTCGATCGCAGGAATGGCGCGGGTTGGTCGAAGCGGCTGGGTTTGCAGTGGAGCATGTAGAAAATTTCTTTAACTTGTCGGCCTCCGGCAAAAAGAGCGAACAATACGCTTTGCTGACCGCCGTGCGCCGCGTCGCTTGAAAAGGAAAAGGATCATGTCCCAACGAGTAACAATCGTCGAGAAAATCATGGATGCCAACGACCGCCTGGCGCAGGCCAATCTCGCCCGGATCGACCAGGCTGGTGTTTTCTCCATCAATATCATGGCCTCGCCCGGCGCGGGAAAAACCAGCGTCATCTTGAAAACCATCGAAACGCTCAAGGCAAATACCCGGATTGGTGTAGTCGAGGGCGATACGGCGGCGGTCACGATTGACGCCGATAAAATCATCGAGGCCGGAATGCCCGCTGTGCAAATCAATACCGGCGGCGACTGTCATTTGGATGCCGTCATGTTACAAGGCGCGCTGGACAACCTGCCATTGAACCAACTGGATTTGATGATTGTGGAGAATGTTGGCAACCTGGTTTGCCCGGCCAGTTTCAAACTGGGAACCCACGCCAACGTTTTGATTGCCTCGGTTCCCGAAGGCGATGACAAGCCTTACAAATATCCCGGTATTTATCGTGGAGTGGAAGCATTGATACTGAACAAGACCGACTTGTTGCCCTATGTTAAGTTTGACCTGGATTATTTCAGGCAGGGCGTTGAAGCGCTCAATCCCGGCCTGGCCCTTTTCCCGCTTTCCTGCGCCACTGGCGAGGGCTTCGAGGCCTGGGTGGATTGGCTGCGCAAACAGATGGAAAGATGACGCGGTGAAGGCGGGCAAGTTACTTACACTTTACTATTGCCTGCAAAAAGACCTGTCGAGACCAGCAACAGTAAAAACTATGGTGCGGGCTAACTGACAAACAAAAACGCACCTGCGCAGGTGCGTTTTTTAGTAGACTTGGTATATTCATGTAAATTTGGGGCATGAGGTCGTTGGTTTTGGTGTTGTTTTGCCTAAAATGCACTCAGTTTTAGCGATTTTGATAGACCTTACTATTGGTGAAAAAAATCGAGGTCTCCACCCCCGGCGGGGCCGGTTCAAGTAAATTCGGTAGGACAGAACAGCCCAGAGAAGTCAATTCTCTGGGCTGTTCTGTTTTTTTATGTAAGTTTTGTGAGATTTTTCGCCGATTTCGGGCCAAAAACGGTTTGCGATAAGCACTTCCGTGTTCTACTTCCACAATTTTCTCCGGTTTTTGCTCAAAAAATGGATCGTGGTCTCGATGATGAAATACTTTCTGGAAGCCCGCGATTTGGCGAGAGACAGGCACAAGTATCCGGTACAGGTATAATAACACCCAGCTTTCTATTCATCGAGTAACTCAAAATGACTCATTCTCCCATTCGTATCTTGTTAGCCGACGACCATAAAATGCTGCGCGATGGTTTGCGCGCCCTCCTGGAAGGCGAAGGCGATATGCAGGTCATCGCCGAGGCTGGCACAGTGGATGATACTGTCCGCATCGCTGCCGAAAAACTGCCAGACATCATTGTGATGGATTTAGGAATGCCAGGCGGCAGTGGGTTGGATGCCATCCGCCGCATCCGCCAAAAAGGGCTGGCAGTGAGGATTGTGGTGCTTTCGATGCACAGTGGACGTGAAATGGTGATGGAAGCGCTCCAGGCTGGAAGCGATGGCTATGTGCCCAAGTCCACCGCGCACACCGACTTGATCCAGGCCATTCGCACAGTTCACACCGGTAAACGCTTCCTGCACCCGGATGCGGCCACAGCCCTGGTGGATGAACTTCTTGACAAGCAAGAAGAGAGTAAAATGACAGAATTGCTCTCGGACCGGGAACTGGATGTCATCAAACTGACCGCCATGGGCTTTACCAGCCGCGAAATTGGCGAAAAACTGGCCCTCAGCCCCAAAACGGTGGATACCTACCGCGAACGCGCCATGCAAAAGTTAAATATCGAGAGCCGCACAGGGATTATCCGTTTTGCCATGCGCGCCGGGCTGTTGGATTCACTGACTTCCAGGCACAACCCATGAGCTAATCCTCGGGATAATTATATGAAACAGAAACTTTTGTGGCTGTTTAGCAAAATCCAGGCTGTTCCGGTGCGCGTTAAAGTAATTGGCATCGGTCTGTTGCCAATCCTGATTCTTGGCATTTCGCTGAATTATTGGATTACGACTGGGCTTTCAGACTGGCTCTCCTATATCCTGACAGATGTCCGTGTTCAAGCAGCCATGGCTGTTGGCGGACGGAGCGTTTTCCTGGTAACGGTGCTTGGGACAATCACCTCGATTCTATTCTCGCTCCTGCTTTCCCACATCCTTACCGAGCCAATCCTGACCCTGCGCGAAATGGCGCAGAAGGTTGCCAGTGGGCAACTCGATGCGCGCGCCAGAATATGGGCAAGGGACGAAATCGGCGAACTGGCAATTGCCATCAACACCATGACGGACCATCTCGTCTCGAATCAGGAAGCCCTGGCGCGAAAAAACCGCAGCCTCGATGCAATCAACCAGGTTGCCCTGGCCGCCAACCGGACAGAGGAAATCCACGATGTTTTGTATGGGATTCTGGAGAATGTCGTCAATATCGTTCACCTGAAAATGGGCTGGATTTACTTGCGCGACCCTGAACGAAAGACCTTTCACCTGGCAAGCTGGTATGGGATCGAAGATGAGATGGTTCCCATCTTCTTGAGCATCTTGAGCGGGTCTCCTTGTGCTTGTCAGGAAAGCCTGGTCGGAGGAGAACTCAACCCGTCGGCAGAAGTTCGCCTGTGCGCGCGTTTGGAAAAGTTGACCAGGCTGAACATTGCGCGGCAGCATGTCACCATCCCATTAATTGCGCGGGAGCAGCAATTTGGGGTGATTAATTTACTGTGCGAAGAGGATGTCGAGCTTTCGGCTGAAGAGATGGAACTGCTCACATCAATTGGGGCGCAAATCTCTGAAATTGTCGCCAGCGCCTGGCTGCAAATCAAGCTGACTGAAAAAGAAGCCGCCCGCCAGGTTTTGCTCGAATCGCTGGTGCAGGCCCAAGAAGAAGAACGCGCGCGCCTGGCGCGTGAATTGCATGACGGCGCGGGACAAACCCTGACGAGCCTGCTGGTACGCCTGAAAGCGATGGAGAGGAAATCACCTGCCCCTGAAATCCGGCGCGAGCTGACCAATATGCAGGATATTGTCTCTGAAACCATCGAACAAATCCGCGACCTGGCCTATCGCCTGCGTCCGGCAGACCTGGATGAGTTCGGTTTGTCCAAAGCGCTTGAAGCCCTCACGCTGGAAATGACCGATGGAACAAAAATAAAAGCAGTCTGTGCGTTGGAAACCCAGGATATCGAAATCCCAACCGAAATTGAAGTGGTTCTATATCGCATAGCGCAGGAAGGCCTGACCAACATCATCCGCCATTCTGAAGCGCAACAAGTCAACTTGGCCTTGCTGGTTGAAAATCGAGGCGTTCGGATGAGAATCGAAGATGACGGCGTTGGCTTTGACCCCAGGAATTTTTCGCCTGCCGATGGGCAGCGTCATCTCGGTCTGATTAGTATGCGCGAGCGGGCAGAAATATTGGGAGGCAGCCTCGAGGTCTATACTGCCCCGGGCAAAGGCACGACTGTAGATGTTTTTGTTCCGATTCCTGGCAAATAATGTCTCCAAAAGTTTTAACTGAAAGCGCCAGCATCCTGCCTGGCGTTTTTTGTCGGGAAAATCCCTACAAATTACCTTCTTTTTCCTGATACCCCGCCCCCGGTAATTTTGATATGCTTGAACAAGATAAGCACGTCAACCATTCTGTTATATGGAACGGAGGTAGAACATGAGTAATCAAGAGAAATCGAAACTGACCCGGCGTGATTTCTTGCGGCTGATGGGAATAGGCGCAGGCGCGGTGGCAGTTGGCGCGGCAGCCAAACCTTCACTGGCCCTATCGGCCAACCCCAGCTTTGAAGCCCGCCATTTTTCAGACCCGGCCGGCCGTCCGCAGCGCCCCTGGTGGGTTAAGACTGTTGACCAGCCGACAACCGAAATCGACTGGTCCAAAATGCAGCGATACAACGAAGGTTACAAGCCCGAATTTGGCACCGGCACGGTACGCGGCGCGGGTTTTGTAGAATACATCGGCCAGGAGAAGGGCGATGAACTGAACAAGAAGAGCGCTGCTGTCCTGAAAGATGGTATCGTCAACAACGTGCCGGGATACACCCTCAAAGACCAGGCGCTTGTGACTGCCAACAGTATGCGCATGCCCATGAGTTTCCTCGGCCCGCAAAAGGCAAAGACCCCCGAAGAACGCGGCGGCACCAAATGGACCGGCACCCCTGAAGAAGGCGCGCGCATCATCCGCGCAGCCATGCGGCACATGGGTGTAGCGACAGTTGGTTTTGTCGAACTGAATGAAAACACCCGCAAACTGATTTATTCCTTTGACCCGGATGGCAAGGAACTGGTCTTCACCAATGACGCGGAGCCATCTGAAACTGAAACCCAGCGGCTTATCCCCAATTCGGCCAAATACGCCATTGTCTATACAATCCAGATGTCTGAAGAGACGATGAAGCGCTCACCAACCCCGCTAGGCCAACAGACTACCATGCTGGCGTACCAGCGTTTCACCGTCGTTCAGGGTTCGACCCAGGAATTCTTGCGCGGCCTGGGATATATGGGACTTGGTTCATCCACCATCAATGCCCTGGCAATTGCCCCGGCCTTCGGCGTGCTGGCCGGGTTGGGTGAAATGTCCCGCCTGAACCGCATGATTACGCCCGAATTTGGCCCGATGGTACGCGCCTTTGTCATCCTGACCAACCTGCCCGTCGCCACCGACAAGCCCATCAATGCCGGCATCATGGAATTCTGCCGGCGCTGCAAGAAATGCGCGGAAGCCTGCGCGACCGGTGCCCTCAGTTTTGAAGACGAGCCAACCTGGGAAACCCGCGGCCCGTGGAATAACCCCGGCCACAAGGCCTACTTCGAGGACTCCGTCAAGTGCATGACGTACTGGCGCGAAGTTGGCACCAACTGCGGTATCTGCTTCTCAGTTTGCCCCTTCTCGAAGAAAGACAAAGCCTGGATCCATGAATGGGTCAAGGCAGGCTCATCGGTGGCTCCCTTCCTGGATGGGTTCTTCCGCAGCATGGATGACGCCTTCGGTTATGGCGCTCAGAAAGACTGCGAAGAATGGTGGACGCTCGACCTGCCCGAATTTGGCACTGACAGCAGTGGTATGATATAAATTAAGGAGATAACCAATGAGCGACAAATACGTTATCGAAATCAAGAAGCGCCCCTGGTATGAGTGGTTATTGTGGGCCGTCTGGCTCTTTGCCCAGGTCTTCATCGTGCAAAACGCCGTTGCCAGCCGGGTAGAATTGGAACCCCGCGCCGAAACGCTGTTTTGGATTAGTTTCGTAGTCCTGCTGATTGTCGGCGGCGTGGTCTGGTTCATGCGCCGCTCGAAGTAACACCCTGACGTTTTGTTTTCCATGAGGGGAGAGGCCACATCCTCTCCCCTTTTTCAATCGCCATGTTCGTCTCATCAACGGTATGAATTTTCAAAATATCCCTGTTTTGCCCGACCCCCAAGTTAAGAAAAGCAAACTGACCGCCCCGCGCCTGGTTTTGATACTCTCTGTTGCGCTGGCTGTGCTCGCCTGGATTTATGGATATTTTTCCAGCGGAACCGAGGCCGCGCCTTTTGTGGCAGAAGTAATCGGAGGCGTTTCACGGGTTGAAACCCGTGGTGATTTGTTTATCGGGTATGACCAGGACGGGAACGTGATTGGTTATGCGGCCACAGGCCAGGCGCAGGGCTATGGCGGGCCGCTCAAAATGCTGGTCGGTATTGACCTGGACGGCGAAATTACAGGGGTCAAAATCGTTGAACAGCGCGAAACACTCGGTTTTTTCAATCTCATTCTTGACCGTGACTTCTTTGGGCAATATCCGGGCCGAAACTACCGCGACCCGCTGCAAATCAACCGCGACCTGAAAGCAGTCAGTGGCGCAACCATCAGCGCCGAAGGAGTTGCCTCCGCCGCCCGAAACGCCATCCGGCTGATGGCCCAGGAAGGGTTAAATTCACCCCTGCCGCCTGAAAAACGCCCCATCCAGTTTGGAATTCCTGAAATAACCTTACTTGGCTTATATGCCGCAGGCTATTTCGGCCACAAGCATCGTTCCGGCGTCTGGAAACGTCGTATTCGTTGGGGAACGCTGCTCATTGGCATGGTTGTGCTTGGGTTCATTTACACTGCCCCACTCACCATCGCGCAAGTCATCGCCCTGCTCAGCGGCTATTGGCCCGACTGGCATAATAATCTTTATTGGTATTTGCTGATTGGCGGCATCCTGTTCGTGACAACAGTGGATGCCAAAAACCCCTATTGCAGCTGGTTTTGTCCCTTTGGCGCCTTCCAGGAATGCCTGGCGCAACTGACAAATGCCAAACTCTACCGGCCACGCCGCCTGGCAACATTTTTTACCTGGCTGCAACGCGGATTGGCCTTCACCGCAGTCCTGGCTGGGTTGGCGCTTCGCAAGCCGGGTATTGCCGGCTATGAACCATTTGCCACGCTGTTTGATTTTCGCGGCAACATGCTCGAAGTGGTTTTCCTGCTCGTCGTTTCGGTGGCGAGCCTGATGATGTACCGCCCGTTCTGCAATTATTTATGCCCGCTCGACCCGGTTTATGATTTTGTTGCCGAAGGTCGCCGCTGGGTTCGAGAAGGTTGGCTGGCATGGAAAAAGCGAACAACGAAAGAATAAAAGAAGTTCTCCTGGCAGCCTTTGTCTTGCTCTGCGTGGGATTGATTTTCGCGCTTTGGCTGAACGCATTCTCAGAGAAGGATGTCGAAACGCCTTATTTTTATCGAGGCATACCCGACGTAGCCGAATCTTTTGACGCGACCGAAACCGCGCTGGCAAAGCCATCCGTTATAGAGACCGCAACCCCGGCTCCATCGCCTACCCGCCTCCAGCCGACTGTCACGCCGACGCCGAGCGCCACCCCTGACCTTCTGCTAAACTTTACCCCAGAGTCGGATAATTAACCATGCCACTGAATCGCCGTGATTTTCTTAAAATTACCGCCCTGGCAGGCGCGGCTGCCGCCCTGGGCGCGCCGGTTACGCGCGCTTTGCTCAACCGGGGCGGCCTCAGCCGGGTTACGGCAACCCATTACCTGATGGGAACCATCGTAAACTTCGCGCTAATTGCTGAAGATAGGAAACATGCGCAAACCGCCCTTCAAGCAACGCTGGATAGGATGCAAAGTCTCATCCGAGTCTACGACCATCGCCCCCCTGGGAGTTTGCTCGGGCAACTCAACGCAAACGGAGTTGTTCATCAGCCGCCTGCGGAGTTGGCTGCCACGCTTCGACAGGCCATCCACTTTGGGACGCTCTCGCAGGGCGCGTTTGATGTCACCATGAAACCCATGCTCGACGCCGCGCGAGCGCAGCTCCCCATCTCGCCAGAACTCATCGGCAGCGTGAACTACCGTCTCTTGCAGGTCTCCGACGATAAAATCAGCCTTCCACGCCCTGGCATGGCCGTCACCCTCGACGGAATCGCCAAAGGATGCGTAGTAGATGCTGGCGCTGCGTTTCTAAGCCGGTTGGGCTTTGAAACTGTGCTGGTGGAAGCCGGCGGCGACCTGATGGCAAACAGCGCGCAAGATGGGCAAACCTGGCAGGTCGGCCTTACCCACCCTCGCGCGCCCCAAGAAACCATCACAACCGTTTCCATTCGGAATCAGGCCGTAGCAACCTCTGGCGATTACATGAACTATTTCAGCGCGGACTATTCTGCCCATCACATCATTGACCCGCGCGCAGGCCGCTCCCCATCCCTACTCGCCAGTGCATCCGTTATTGCGCCCAGCGTGACCGAAGCCGATGCGCTCAGCACCACGCTGATGGTATTGGGGGTTGAGGATGGTTTGGCGCTGGTAGAAAAACTTCCAGGCGTGGCCGCGCTGTTGGTCACCAAAGATTTAAAAATCTTCCGCTCCAGTAAATTTCCCACAGCATAAAACAGGTAAAGGTGGCTCATGTATAACCTTCCAGAAACCCCGGTTGATTCCAATGAACCCTACGAAAAATTAAGAAACGCGATTGCCGCAGCCCAGGCGCAAGGGGACCTGAAAACAACCGTCTCGCTTTTGAAAAAATTGGGCCAAGCATATCTGAATGCCGGGGATGCCCCGCAAGCCCTGACAGAATTCAACGAAGCCATCAAACTCGTTTCAGATAGGGAAGATTCTAAAGAGTCTTTTGCCCAGTTATTGGGGTTCCGCGGCCTGGCATTGAAGTTAATTGGCAACTATTCGCTGGCAATGCACGCTTTTCGCAAATCCAATACCCTGGCGCGCGAAATCAAGCATCCTGCCTTGGATTGCGATTCGCTAATCTACATTGCATCTCTGCATTCGGAAATGGGAAAAGTCGATGAAGCATTGGCTACGCTGAATGAAGCCATCGAATTGGCATCGAAGCACCATGACAGGGTGCGCAAGATGCGCGTCTATGGTTTATTGGGCGATAGTTTTGTGAAAAAGATTGAAACGTCTCGGGCGCTGGAAAACTATCAGCGGGCCTGTGAATTTGCCCAAGATTTAGGAAACCAGGCCGCTGAATGCTCGTTCATTACAAAATTGGGCAATGCCCATCTCCTCGAAAGAAACACAGAACGCGCCATTGAAAAGTATGAGCGTGCCCTAACACTTGCCTCCGCCCTCGACGATTTCAATGCTGAAATCAATATCCTTGGCGGGCTGTTTCGCGCTCACGCTTTGGCTGGCGACCCTTACCCGGCGCAAGTCTATGGCGAACAGGCCATCCACCTGGCGGCGCAGGTTGGGCATTCTGAAGCCGAAATTGCCAATATCCAGTCGCTGGCCGCCTATTTGCTTGAACAAACCCTGGTCGATGCATCACTTCCTTTGCTGGAACGCGGCATTCAGGTTGCGCGCCAACAAACAAACCTGGGCGCGTTAATGGAACTTCTTAACTTGCAAGGACAGGCCTATTCAATTCAAGAAAAATACGAAGAAGCCCTGGCAAGTTGGAACGCCGCCATCACCCTGGCAAGCAACTTACAGGATGAATCTTTTATGGCCTTAATGTATGGAAGGCTGGCTGCGGTTTTTGCTGAAAAGGGTGAATTGGAAAAATCCACCGATTGCGCCGAAAAAGCCCTGACGCTGGCAGGCATACTGGAAGATGTAAAATTGGCCGCCCAGCAGCAAATTTTACTGGCATTCAATTTCAACGACCTCGGGCAACCGGAACAAGCGATTCAATTTTGCAAGGATGCAATTGCCTCGTTCGAGAGTCTGGGCGATGATGAAATGGCGGCTCAGGCCCAGGCGATGCTGGCCGATTTGAATCCCTAAACGGCCCGGTCTTCTCCTCTTTCTCCTTTGGGTAGTAATGGGTTAAGCACGAAAGCAGGTGGACGGTGAAAATCGTCCACCTGCCGCTTTATTCATAGACCAATCTACCCGTAGCAACAATTGAAAGAATTGACTTCTCTGGGCTGTTCTTTTCTTTCTATAGGTTTTGTCAGTTTTTTCCGTGTTTTCTGGAAAAAAGCACCTACCACTGGGCGCTTTTGTAATATTTCTTCACAATCTGACCCATTTCCTGATTGGAAAATAGTTCGCAGTTTAGATGATGATTTATTTTTTGGCAAACCGCGATTTGAAATGGGACAGGATGTGCCCTTGATACTGGTTGAGGCTTGGGCTATTCGCATCATGAAAAAGCCCACTTTGACTGAACGGAGTCAGTTTCAGATCATTGTAAAAATGCTTATCCTTTGACGGCTCCAGCGGTCAGTCCTTCGATGAATTTATCGGACATAATCAGGTAAAGCAGGAGCGTAGGCAGCGGAAAGCACCAGGCTGGCAGCGGCAATGGCGTAATTCGAACCGTGTTTGCCAACAAATATCGTCATGGCAGCCTGGATGGTGCAACTCTTGGGATCGGTAACCAGCGTAATTGCCAGCATGAGTTCATTCCAGAATTTCATAGAATTAAGAAGGGTCACAGTCAGTATGGTGGGATGGGCCAACGGACAGCATGACATGCCAAAACGTTTGGAAGTGGGCACAGCCGTCGAAACGAACCGAGAACAAGAACCGAGAATAGGTTTTCCAGATACCCCTGGTGTTTTATAATTCAGCCATGTCCCCCAATTTTGCGCGACATAAAACCCTTCATCGGAACGTTACCCTCGCTTTGCTGACCACTGGCCCCATTGATCCAAACAACCGCGCCATTTGGGCCGGGGTCGATGCGGCGGCGCGCGCGGCAACCTCTACCCGCGACCGGGGCTGGGCTGCCAACGTGCGCGTGATTTGGAATGGGGTGGATGCGGCCGCCAGGGAGGCGGGGGTCAATCTCATCTGCTATCCGGGCCGCCTGGTGCAGTCGCCAATCGGGTTTGAGGCGCAGAGAAATGTCATTTATCGGATGGTCGATTCGGATACGGTGGATGGCCTGATTGTGATGGGCGGGCTGAATGCCTGGCTTACCACCAAAGAGACTTGTGCCTTCCTGCAAAAATTCCGCCCGCGCCCGGTTGTGACCACCGGCATTGTGTTGGATGGTTTCCCCGGCGTGACAGTGGACAATTATCACGGCATGTATGAGGTAATTGCGCATCTCGCAACCGCCCACCAGCGCCGCCGCATTGCTTTCATCCGCGGGCAAGCAGGCCACCAGGAAGCCGACGATCGCTACCAGGCCTATCTTGACGTTTTATCCCGTCATAACCTGCCCTTTGACCCTGAAATCGTTTACCAGGGCGATTTCAAGGAGAGCGGCGGCATTGAAGGCGCCCACGAACTACTTCGCCGCCAAGTTCATTTTGATGCGCTTGTGGCCGCCAGCGATAATATGGCAATTGGGGCGATGAAAACCCTCCAGGCGCGCGGGGTTCGCGTTCCGGCAGATGTGGCGATCGCCGGTTTGAACGGCGAGGAGGAGGGACTGGTCGTCAATCCTCCCCTCACCACCGCGCCGCTCCATTTCTTCGAACAGGCTTACCAGGCGACGCTGATGGTTTTGGCCATGCTCGAAGGGCAGGAAGTTCCGTCGAAAGTAGTTTTGCCCACCCGCATGGTGGTGCGGCAATCGTGCGGATGCCCCGACCCCCTGGTGACACACGCCGAAGCCGTGCCGCATCTCGAAAAACTGGATTCGTTCACCGACGAAATCCGCCAACTCGACAGCCTGGTTTTTGGCGAGGCCGATTCCCAGTTGCAGATTCAAGCCGATGAACCGGTGCGCCGTCTGTTCCCGGTATTGTTGAAATCTTTCGTGGATGAAAGCCGGGGCAAGCCGGAGGGTGATTTCCTGCGGCGGTTCATCGATACCGTCCAGAAAACTACCCACACGAATGATGATTTCCCTCGCTGGCACGAAATTATCTCCATTTTGCGGCGTTTTGCCATTTCGCAACTGACCGATACCGATTCTCGCCTGCGCATCGAAAACCTGGTGCAGCAGGCGCGGGTAGTGCTTGGCGAGTCGGCGCGGCGGCATTACGCCTACCGGGTGTTGCAGGCCGATGAAAAACTGCACAGCCTGGGCGAAATTAGCCAGCGACTGAATGTAGTCACCAACCTGGCCGAACTGACCAATGTGCTGGAACATTCGCTGGCGCTGCTGGGAATTCCGCGCTGTTACCTGTTCATATACGAAGACCCACTCAACCCCGATGGACTTGCGCGTTTCATTTTTTCGTATGAAAACCAGGTGCGCGTCTTTTTCGACCCGCGCGGTGAACTGTTCCTGGCTCGCAAACTGCTCCCCGATCGCCTGCTGGCTCCCGACCGCCACTGTCGCAGCCTGGTGGTCGAGCCGCTCTTTTTCCGCGATGACCAGTTGGGCTATGCTGTTTTCGAGGCCGACCCGCAACAGGAGGCGCTCTATGAGATTTTGGGCGGGCAAATCAGCGCCGCGCTCAAACGCACCCTGCTAACCGAGCGCAACATCCGCCTGTTCGAGGAGGCGGTAGAGGCGCGCAAGGCTGCTGAACAGGCCGATTTGCTCAAGAGTCGCTTCCTTTCGATGGTTAGCCATGAGTTGCGCACCCCGCTGGCGTTGATCGTCGGCACGATTGAAATGATGTTGCAGGAGGAAAGCACTGGGAGCAGCCCACCCCTGCCAACCTCCTACCGCAAAGATATGGACGGCATTCACGCCAGCAGCAAACACCTGTTCCGTCTGATTGGTGATGTGCTCGATTTAGCCAGCAATCAGGCCGGAGAACTGCGCCTGGTTGCTGAACCGCTGGATTTATCAACCCTGTTTACCGAAACGGCGGCGCTGGGCGAGGCCATGGCGCGCGAAAAAGGATTGGAGTGGAGCGCCAAAGTCCCCCTCCGCCTGCCGTTGGTGCTGGGCGATCGCACCCGCCTGCGCCAGATAACGCTCAACCTGCTCGCCAACGCCGTTAAATTTACCGAGCATGGCAGCGTTTCGATGCTGGTGACGGTTGCGGATGGGAATTCCTCGGGCGACAGGACAAATGTGCTGGTCAAAATCAGCGATACTGGGATGGGTATCCCGCCCGATGAACAGGCTTTGATTTTTGATGAATTCCGTCGGTCTGAGCGTAGTGTGGCGCGTGGCTATGGCGGCATGGGCCTGGGGCTGGCAATTACCAAGCGGCTGGTAGAACTGCACGGCGGCAAAATCGGTGTCAAGTCGCTGGGGGTGGAGGAAACCGGTTCAACCTTTTATTTCACCTTGCCGGTGATGCCAAACCTGCCCGCCAGCAGCGAAACCAGCGCCAACCGCCGCAATACGGTGCTTTTATTGGGTGAGAGCGAATCAGAACAATTGCGGCAGCATCTCCAACGCAAAGGCTTTGAAGTCGAAGCGCTGGATGTACTGCAACATACCGATTGGCTGACCCACGTCATCGCTCGCCCCCCCGGCGCAGTGGTGCTTGATTTCCAACCGGCCACCGAGCGCGGCTGGGAGTTGATGCAACTGCTCAAACAGAATCCTGAAACCAGCGATGTTCCGGTTGTGTTTTACAACCTTTCGGCGGGTTCGATGCTCGAACTGGATTATCTCTCCAAGCCGGTGGCCAGCGCCGAACTGTTCCTGGCCTTGGAGCGGTTGGGCGTGCAATGCGAAAACAGCCGCCAACCCATCTTGGTGGTGGATGACGACCCTGGCGTGCTGGAGATGCACGTGCGGATGTTGGAAAGCAAAATCAGTTGCCGCATCCTGAAAGCCCGTCACGGCAAACAGGCGCTCGAATTGATGCAGACTGAACACCCTGTTTTGGTGCTGCTCGACCTGATGATGCCCGAAATGGATGGGTTCGAGGTGCTGCGCGTGATGCGCGAACAGGAAACCACGCGCAACATCCCGGTGATTGTGCTTTCGGCGCAGATTTTGACCGCCCATGATATGTCGCGTCTGCAAGAGGGCGTGGCGGCGGTGCTGGGCAAGGGCCTGTTCAGCGTGGACGAAGTGCTGGCGCAGGTCGAATCAGCGCTGGGGCACAGTAAACGGCTTGGCAGCCAGGCCTCGCGCACCGTCCGGCAGGCCATGGCTTACATCCACGAGCATTTCGACGAATCTATTTCACGCGCCGACCTGGCGCGGCACGTTGCCATTACCGAGCGTTATCTCACGCACTGTTTCCGCGAAGAAATGGGTATCACGCCCATGATTTACCTGAACCGCTACCGCATTAAACGCGCCAAAGCCTTGCTCGAACAGGGGAATATGAGCATTACCGAAGTGGCATTGGCGGCGGGTTTTTCAGACGCCAGTTATTTCAACCGCGTTTTTCGGCAGGAAGTGGGGACTTCGCCGGGAGCTTACCAGCGCGGGCATTTTGTCCAATAATCCAAAAGTAATCGCCAATTTTGCAAGACTTTCACGGGGGTTTGTGACAAACTTGGAGTATGGCCCAACCCCACAACCAGCGCCTATGCATCATTGGCGAGTCAGACCTGTTTCTGGCGCGCCTGTTGGGGCGTTTTGCCGAAAAAAGCGGGCTGGCGGTTCAATTTGCCAGCACCGGGGATGAATTGGCAGAACTCGCGTTGACGGAAATTCCCGCGTTGGTCATCCTTGAACCGGAACTGCCCGGCAAACTGCGCGGCTGGGAGGCGGCCTGGGCCCTAAAAACCCACCCCCGAACCTGTTCAATCCCGCTCCTGGTCTGCTCCTGGCAGGAAAAGGAACAGACCCTGGCTATCACCGGCCCGGTCTCCGCATACCTGAAAAAGCCCGACTTGCATTACGAGGATTTCGCAGCGGCGCTGGAAGCGCTAAATCAAAATCTGGACACGGATTACACGGAATACGCGGATTTACACGGAAAGACCAAGAAAAATTCCGTGTGATTCCGTGCAATCCGTGTTTTCCGTGTCCCAAAGGTTTTGTTCACCATTGAACTCTAAACTCAAATGAGGAACGCATGGCAAATTTTTACGGCCAAAAAGGTTATTTTGGAGGTAACTAATGAATTCAAGAGAAAGAATCAAACTCGCGCTTAATCACCAGGAAGCCGACCGCGTGCCGCTCGATTTGGGCGGCTGTGGACAGACTGGAATGCACGTTTCCACCGTCTACGCCCTGCGGCAGGCTCTCAAACTTGACCCACCCGGCGCGCCGGTCAAGGTCATCGAATCCTTCCAGATGCTCGGCGAAATCAGGCCTGACTTGCAGGAAATCCTCGGCGTGGATGCAGTCGGGTTGGGGGGCACAACTAACTTTTTCGGTTTCAAAAACGAAGGTTGGAAGCCCTGGACAACCTTCGACGGCACGCCGGTGCTAGTTCCTGAATTGTTCAATACCGAGCCGGAGCCAAATGGCGAAATCCTGATGTACCCGCAGGGCGACAAATCAGCACTGCCCTGCGCCAAAATGCCCAACGGCGGCTTTTATTTTGATACTGTGGTGCGCCAGCCGCCGATTGACGATGCCAAACTGAACGTGGAGGATAACCTGGAGGAATTTGGCCCAGTTTCCGAAGCAGATTTGGCCCATCTCAAGCATGAATCAGAGCGTCTGTACAACGAAACCGACAAGGCACTGGTGATGGTGCTGGGTGGCATGGCCTACGGCGATATTGCCCTGGTGCCGGGGCCGACGCTGAAAAATCCCAGGGGCATCCGCGATATGACCGAATGGTACATGAGCACGGTGACGCGCCAGGATTACGTCCGGCAGGTGTTTGAGCGGCAATGTGAGATTGCACTGGAGAACCTGCCCAAAATCTACGCGGCGGTGGGCGACCGGGTATCGGTGGCCTGGGTCAGCGGAACCGATTTTGGGGCGCAGAACAACTGCTTTATCTCGCCAAAGGCCTTTCGCTCGCTGTACAAGCCGTTTTACAAGCGCGTCAACGACTGGATTCATGAAAATACCGGCTGGAAAACCTTTATCCACTCGTGCGGCGCGATTTTGCCTATCATCCCCGATATCATCGAAGCTGGTTTCGACATCCTGAATCCGGTGCAGACCTCGGCGGCGAACATGGATCCGGTGGTGTTGAAATCACGCTTTGGTGAACAGGTTACATTCTGGGGTGGCGGGGTGGAAACTCAAAGCACGCTCCCGTTTGGGACGCCGGAACAGGTGCGGGCGCAGGTCCGCGAACGGCTGGAGATTTTCGGCAAAGGCGGCGGGTTTGTGTTTAATCCGATTCACAATGTCCAGGCCAAAGTGCCCGTCGAAAACCTGCTGGCGATGTATGAGACGGTTCGGGAGTACGGTAAGTATTGATTATGTCCAATAATCCAAAAACAAACTCCAATATTGCAAGACTTCGACCGCCGGTTGTGACAAACTAAGAGTATTGGGAAAGCGCCAGCGGCCATGCCTGCCACCATCAATACCACGCCGCTGCGCTTGCCCAAGTTGTTCACCACCTGTTGCTTATGACAGGATAATTTCACGAGAGGAGAAAGAATTCCAATGAAACGCACGCTTTATTCCCTCCTGACAGTCGTGATGCTGGCCTCGCTGATTTTGGCGGCCTGCGCCCCGTCTGCCGAACCGACCGCTGCGCCCGAAGCCCCGGCTGCGGCGGATGCCAAACCGCTGTTCGTCGTCATCAACAAGAGCGCCGACCAGCAGTATTTCATCGACCTGCAGACTTCCTTCATGGATACTGCAACCAGCCTTGGTGCTGAGTCGAAAAAGTTCGATGCCAAACTCGACCCCAACCTGGGGGTCAGCCTGGTCAATGACGCCATCTCGGCTGGCGCAAAGGGCATCGCCATCACCGTGCCCGACCAGACGATTGGCCCGGCCATTGCCAAGGCCGCCAAAGACGCTGGCGTGGTGCTGATTGCCACCGATGACGGCATCAAAGACGAAGCCGGCAACCCCGTCCCGTTCGTCGGTTTCGACGGCAAGGACATGGGCAAGAAAGTCGGCGAAGCCGCCGCCAAACTGCTGACTGAAGCAGGCTGGCTCAAAGATTCGGCCAAGAAAGTTGGCGTGCTATCGGTGGAAGTCCAGACGCTTTCCGTCTGCAATGACCGCACCGACAACGAAAAAGCCGCCATTATCGCTGCTGGCGTGCCCGAAGCCCAGGTTTTCCCGGTTCCCTACACCGGCGAGGCCCTTTCTGCTCAGGATGCGGCTGGCCCGGTCATCACCGCCCACCCCGAAATCACCAACTGGATTGTATTCGGCTGCAATGACGAAGGCGTGCTCGGAACCTTGAATGCGCTTGCCACAGCCGGTGTCAATCCTGACGACATCATCGGCGTTGGCCTCGGCGCATACGAAGCCTGCAAATTCTGGGCCGCCGGATTCTGGCTTCAAGGCTGGCCTGTTCATCTCTGGCCTGGATGTCGGCAAGACCGCCGCGACCGTGCTCTACGATGCAGTGGTAAACGGCAAGGCTCCCGCCGCCGCTTCATACGCACCCACATCCATCGTTGACGCTGCGAACTTCCAGAGTGTGATGGATGCTGTCTCGTTGAAAAACTGTGGTGCTGCTCCCGCCGCTGCCCCCGCGCCTGCTGAAAAACCGCTGTTTGTCGTCATCAACAAGAGCGCCGACCAGCAGTATTTCATTGATTTGCAGACATCCTTCATGAGTGCCGCCACCAAAATGGGCGCTGATTCCAAGAAATTCGACGCCAAGCTCGACCCGAACCTGGGTGTCAGCCTGGTCAATGACGCCATCTCGGCTGGCGCGAAAGGCATCGCCATCACCGTGCCTGACCAGACGATTGGCCCGGCCATCGCCAAGGCTGCGAAAGATGCCGGTGTGGTGCTGATTGCCACCGATGACGCTATCGTTGACGAAGCCGGTAATCCTGTCCCGTTCGTTGGTTTCGACGGCAAGGATATGGGCAAGAAAGTCGGCGAAGCAGCGGTCAAGTTGCTGAACGACGCTGGCTGGCTCAAAGATTCGGCCAAGAAAGTCGGCGTGCTGTCTGTGGAAGTTCAGACCCTGTCTGTTTGCAATGACCGCACCGACAACGAAAAAGCCGCTGTGCTTGCCGCTGGCGTCCCCGAAGCCCAGGTTTTCCCAGTTCCATACACTGGCGAAGCCCTGTCTGCCCAAGATGCGGCTGGCCCGATCATCACAGCCAACCCAGACATTACCAGCTGGATTGTGTTCGGCTGCAATGATGAAGGCGTGCTCGGCACCCTGAACGCGCTCGCTACCGCTGGCGTCAAGACCGATGACATCATCGGTGTTGGCCTCGGCGCTTACGAAGCCTGCAAACCCTGGGCTGCCGGGCAGCCGAGTGGCTTCAAGGCTGGCTTGTTCATCTCTGGGCTGGATGTAGGCAGGACAGCCGCCGAAGTTCTGTATAATGCGGTTGTCAAGGGCGTAACCCCGCCAGCCTTCTCGATTGCTCCGACCTCCATCGTTGACCCCAGCAACTTCAAAGACGTGTTAGACCCAATTTCACTCGCAAATTGCTCCAAGTAACAACTTCCTTTTGGGAGGCCGGAATGCCCGGCCTCCCAAAACCCCCATTTTGGGAATAAAATCTGACACATGACCCTACAAACTACCGCTCCCCTGCACCCTGCTGATACCCCTGAATCTGACGCGCCGGGAACGTTGAAGGTGCGAAATATCAGCAAAGCATTTCCCAACGTCCAAGCCCTGACCGATGTTTCGCTCGACATTCGACCGGGTGAAATCCTCGCATTTATGGGAGAAAATGGCGCCGGGAAATCTACTTTGCTCAAAATCATCAACGGCGATTACCAGCAAGATTCTGGCACACTAACGTTGGATGGACATCAACTAAATTTTTCAAGTCCGCTTGATGCTCACCGCGCAGGAATTCGTGTTATTTACCAGGAGCCTGAAATCGTTCCTGGTGTAGATGTGGCAGAAAACATTTGGGTCGGGGAACTTCCTACCCGGTTGGGTTTCATTGACCGCAACCGCCTGAATGAAGATGTCAGGAAAAGCCTGGCTGCTTATGGTTTTGACAATGTCTTGCCAACCAATTTGCTGGGCGACCAACTTTCCTCTGCCCAACGACAATTGGTGGAAATTATGCGCGCGCTCAAATCAGGCGTGCGCGTGCTGGCGCTTGACGAGCCAACTTCGTCACTCTCGGACGAAGAAGTCGAGCGTCTTTTTACCCTGGTGCGCCGCCTTCGAGATGAAGGTGTTGCTATTATTTATGTTTCTCACCGTATCAAAGAGATTTTGCGGTTATGTGACCGCGTTGCAATATTGCGCGATGGAAGCCTGGTCGCCGTTCGCCCGGCTGCGGAATTGACCGATGATGAAATTGTACGTTTGATGGTAGGTCGGGAAATCTCAGAAATGTTCCAGCGCAACCCATCGCTCACCGAGCGGGAGGTGCTGCGCGTAGAGAATCTGAACAGTAACTGGCACAACGACGTCAGTTTTAATATCAACGCTGGAGAAGTGGTCGGTTTTGCGGGACTGGTGGGGGCGGGGCGTTCAGAACTTGCGAAGGTTATTTTCGGAGAAATGCCCAAAACCAGCGGGCATATCTTTTTGGAGGGGCGCGAAGTCAACATTCGACGGCCTGATGATGCAATTTCCAAAGGGATTGGGTTCGCGCCGGAAGATAGGAAGCGTGAAGGGCTGATTCTCATTCGCAGCGTGCTGGAAAACGCCTCGATTGCTATCCTAAAACAACTTAGCCGGTTTTCCTTTGTTCGCAGCCGCCTCGAAAAATCCGTTGTAGCGGGGTTTGTCAAAAAACTCAATGTGCGGACACCTTCGTTAGAACAGGAGGTTGGCAAACTTTCGGGCGGGAATCAGCAAAAGGTTGTGTTGGCCCGTTGGTTGGCAGCCAGGCCTAAAGTGTTGATTCTTGATGAGCCAACTCGCGGAATTGATGTTGGCGCCAAAGCGGAAATTTATCGCCTTATTGACGAACTTGCCAACGATGGTCTGGGCATTATGTTTATCAGTTCCGAACTGCCCGAAATCCTTGGGCTTTCAGACCGCATTTATGTCATGCAGAATGGCAGAATCACCGGAGAACTCTCCGGGGCGCAAGCCACCGAGGAAACAGTTCTTGGTTTAGCCATGACTGACCACCTGTCAGCAACCTCGGCTGGCAAATCTATACCTTCCCAGGAGAATATCCCCCTATGAGCAGCAGTGACCAAATTGCCCCAAGCCAAATCAAAGTCAAGCATAATTTCCTGCGCAGTATGCTCAGGTTTATTGGCGCAGATAATTTATCACTTTTTTTCGCGCTGGTTATGCTCGTTTTCTTAATCACGGTAGTCAGCGGCTGGTTCGGGATGCCTGGCGGAGAAAAATTCTTTACCTGGCAAAATTTAATGAACAGTCTTGCCCAGGCAGTCGTGATTGTGGGACTGCTTGCCATTGGTGAGACCATCGTCATCATCGCGGGAGCGCTGGATATTTCTGTTGGTTCAATTGCTTCGATTGGCTCGGTTGTCGCGGCATCTGTACTCGTAGGCACCGGAACGGTCGGCTCACTTGGAATTCTGCCCACCGGCATCACCATAGTTGCTGTTTTTGCGGGCATCGCCGCTGGAATGATAGCCGGAATGATCAACGGTTCCATCGTAAGTTACTTGCGCGTCAACCCTATCATTGCCACGCTCGGCACATTAGCCGCCTTTGCTGGTATCGCTTTCCTTCTGGCCCCAGAAGGCAAACCGATTGGCGTGCTGACCCAACCTGATTTTACCTGGATGGCCCAGGGCCGTTTCTTGACAGATATGTCTATTCCCCCGCTGGGTGGCTCCAAATGGACAGGTATCCCTGTCTTAACGGTCATACTCATCATCGTTGCCATCCTGATCCACATTCTCATGCGCTACACTTCCTTTGGCCGGGCCATTTATGCCATTGGCGGTAATACCACCGCTGCCCGCCTTGCCGGGATCAATATAAATAAGGTGCGCATCTTGATGTACATGATTTCTGGCGGTGTTGCGGGGTTGGCGGGTGTCTTGCTGACGGCGCGGACAACTTCAGGGAATCCGATTAATGGCGTTGGCCTGGAGTTGCAGGCAATCACAGCGGTTTTCCTGGGTGGCGCGGCCACGGCTGGCGGCAAAGGGACGATTATGGGAACCTTCCTGGCCGTTTTCCTGGTTGGCGTGCTAAATAACGGCATGAACTTGCTTGGTTTCAACACCTTCACCCAGCGCGTTGCGCTCGGTTTATTGCTCATCGCTGCCGTAGCGATTTCCCAATTCAGGCAGGCACAGGCTGAAAAAGCCCGGACTCGGGCGTCTGAGAGTAAATAAACTATCTGACAGTTGAGACAACGGAGTATCAGCATGAACAACCGCGAACGATTTTCCAAAGCGATCAATTGGCAGCCGGTTGACCGAATCCAAACCTATGATTACCTCGATAACACAGCCATCCTGCGTGAACATGGCGGCTACGATGCCTCGCGCAAATACACTTTCGAGGAATTGGTCGAACTGAACGCCAAAGCCTGGAAAAGCATCGGCGTGGATGTGACCCGCTCCATCCACGACCCGGTCAACCACTGGATGGGCGGCAAAATCAACAACTGGATTCGCTTTTTTGGCGTCAATCCCGATGAATGGGGTGTTTCCCAGGGCGGCGAAACAGCCTGGATTTCCAAACGCCCCTTCAAAACCCTGGCCGAACTCGAAAAGCACATGCCGAACAAACCGGTTTACGAGGAAGTCCGCGACTGGTACCAGCCTTTTATCCGCTACGTTCAACAAGTTCATGAGCATTACGATGTGGCCTTCATCGGCGCGGTGGAAGGGCCAATTACCGACGCCTACTCCTTTATGGATATGGAATTGTTTGCCCACGCTATCTACGACGCCCCGGAACTGGTCTCACACATCATGGATTGCACCGGGCTGTTTTCAGCGCACATCGCCCGCGCCTTTGCCGAGGTTTCGACCGTGCCGCTCCTGTTCATGGGCGAGGATATTTCCGGCACGACTGGCCCGATTTTTAGCCCAAAGTTTGTTCGCAAAGAAGGCTTGTCGCGTTGGAAATGGATTACCGAACCCATCAAAGCCAAAGGGATGAAATTCCTATATCACACCGATGGCCGCTACGGAAAATTTCTGCCACTGATTTTCGACGAACTGGAAGCCGACGGCCTGAATCCCATCGAGCGCAACGGCTGCAACGATATTTTCGAAATCCGCCGCGAATATCCAAATAAATTGCTATTTGGCAACGTCTGCTGCATCCACACCCTGCCGCATGGCTCGCTGGGTGATGTGGAGGACGAAACGCTTGAACTCATCGAAAAGATTGGCCCACAAGGCGGCATCTTTATCGGCTCCTCGAGCGAAGTGCATGACGCCGTGCCAGTCGAAAATGCCGCGCAAATGTACCGCACCGTACATGAATACGGACAATATCCCATCGAAGTGGATCGCATCCGCGCCCGCCGTCTGGTACTGCGTCAAAACAGCGCACTCGACCAGCGGGCCAGTCTGGCACTTTAAACACACTGGATCTATTACTCAAGGAGCAAAATATGGAATCCCTCATCAAAGAAATTCATGCCGCCGTGATGGAAGGCGACAGCGAAACCGTGCAGGAAAAAGTTCGCGCCGCCATGTCCGCCGGGTTGCCCGCCACCAGCATCTT
>Ga0209835_1000541_pt1 | contig 24527 bp, 17 predicted proteins | sample LakKivwa52mmetaG_FD_184138 | JGI IMG/M metagenome (GOLD analysis project Ga0209835, IMG submission 184138) | Anoxic lake water microbial communities from Lake Kivu, Rwanda to study Microbial Dark Matter (Phase II) - Lake Kivu water 52m metaG... | ecosystem: Environmental > Aquatic > Freshwater >... | reverse complement strand
ACTCATTTTTGTTGATTCCTTCAACAAATCTGAGCTCTTTTATTTAAATGTGGTGATTTACTTTTGCCATTTCCTGCTGATTTACTTTTGCTGAAAATTGACGATGCAAAATTGCTAGTTACAAAGCGATAGCCAAAGCCGGGCTCACGCTTGATCAGATAGATTTTTTCGAGATCAACGAAGCTTTTGCAGTGGTTTCGATTGCCGCTATGCAAGACCTCAACCTCGATCCTGCAAAGGTGAATATCTGGGGAAGCGGCGTCTCATTAGGCCATCCGCTGGGCGCTACCGGAGCACGAATCCTGGTGACACTGGTGAACATTCTTCATCAAAACAATGCACGTTTTGGAGTAGCCGGCCTTTGCAATGGCGGCGGCGGAGCCTCCTCTGTAGTGATCGAAAATTTGAGGGTTCATTAGGCTCAGGGTCATCCAAATGAAAATCAAAGTGCTTTCAAATTTGTCAAAGCCGCATTGGCATTGAAATTCTCACACGATTTTGCCGGATTACCAACCGTATTCCGACCACTTTGATCGTTTTGGTGTTGATAACTTTTTTGTTCTGCAATGAATTGATATTCAATTCTAAACGCATGTTTGGAGTTGTTTTTCACTTTTTTTAAGGTTGCAAAGTGGTACATTTTACCTGGATTTTGCTTTAGCTTTGCCGATTAGTTTTGACCAGAACTAGGAGAGCTTGAGTTACTAACTTAACAAAAGGGTATGAAAAACAACGGTACCATCTATGTCATCAATTGCCCCATCCACCAGAAAAACCGCAGTTTGCTCCTCGAAAGCAAACGAAAAATAAACCACACTAATCGTCCTGTTGAAAAAGAGATCTACGCCGAAGATGTTGTGACCTATACCAACGAGTTGCTCGGTTGCAGCCAGCGTGACGAAAACAGAGAGGATTGCAAAAAATGCCATCTTTTTGCTTTGAAGCAAAAACAGTCCGTAGAAGTATTTCTTGGGGCTAAAGTAATGGCATAGAATCCATTAACATATTATTTTTGAATCCGGATCCTTGCATCCACAGCGATCACTTGTTTGCCTTTGCCAAGCAACGGATTTAGGTCGAGCTCGAGGATTTCCGGAGCAGATGTTACCAGTGCCGAGAGTCTCCGTACAACATCAGCAAAACAGTTTTCGTTGATGCCCTGCTGACCCCTTACACCTTTAATAATCTTATAGCTTTTCAGCCTGCGGATCATTTGAAGTGATTCATCCTCCGACAGGGGCGCCAGTCCGGTACTCACATCCTTCAGCACTTCGATGAAAATCCCACCCATTCCGCAAAGCACCAGGTGACCGAATTTGGGTTCGAATTTAGCGCCGGCAAAAAGTTCTGTTCCCGACAGCATAGGCTGGATAAGAATGGCAGTGGTGTCGGGAATTTTAATCATCCTTTCAAACTCGATTTCTACTTGCTTTGGAGAATTGACATTCAGCACAACTCCGCCAACATCCGACTTATGAACGGGGCCGACTACCTTCATCGCAACGGGAAATCCAAGCTTTGTTGCCGTTTCGACAGCAACGGCTTTGTTGGTAACTACTCCTTCGCCAGCCCGTGGAATCCCGGCAGCGTCAAGTAAACCCTGCACTTTTTCAGGCGATAGATAACCTTCGCTGCTCTCTGCGATGATTTTTCTGATGGTCAGATGGTCAATTTCTGGCATCGAAATTTGTTCGGGCGCCGGTGGCGGATTGTGGAAAACTCTGCACAGCGCCTGCCCGAGGATTACTTCATCAGGGAAATTAATTCGCCCGAACGAAAGAAATTCCGCCACTTCTTCACTGGCTGTCAGAATTGAGGGCAAAACCGGGAAGATAGGCTTACGGCAACTCTTCATCTTTTCATCCAGAACCCTGTAAGCATCAAACACTTTGATTAGCCCCGGTGTGCCGAAGATAACCACCATTCCGTCAATCTCATCAAATTGCTGATCACAGTAATCTATTATTGTTCCTAATTGCTCTGCTGTTCCTGTTGCCAGAAAGTCAACAGGGTTGGCAACCGACGAGCCCGGATAGAGCTTTTCGAGCAACTCTTTGGCAGCCGGGTGGGTGATATGAGGAACTTTCATTTGTCCGTTGGAAAGTGCATCGGTGAGCATTACCGCCGGGCCTCCGGCATGGGTAATAATGGCGATATTTGGCCCGGTCAAAGGTTTGTGCATAAAAACCGAAGCTACCGAAATCAGCTCTTCGCGGCCATAGCAACGCAGGATTCCGGCTTTTCTGAAAAGTGAATCCACGGCAACATCTGAACTGGCAAGTGCGCCGGTATGCGATGATGCGGCCCGGCTCCCTGCTTCCGACGATCCCGCTTTAACAGCGGCAATCCGGCATCCCTTCCTTATCAGCGACGAAGCATGTTTCAGCAGCTTTTGCGGCTTGCTGATGTTTTCGATGTAAAGCAGCTTCACCTTAGGACTATTTTCAGGGTCGAAAGTCTCATCCATGTACTCAAGAATTTCCTCGACACCCATCTGTGCGCTGTTTCCAACCGAAAAAACACTGTTGAAGGTCAATCCTTTCGGAATTGCCGATTCCATGATAAACACTGCTGTGGCGCCCGAGCCAGAAATAAAATCAATTCCTTCAGGGTCGGGTTTTGGTATAGGTTCTGTAAACACGCTGGCATGACTGGGGGTCAAAACGCCAATACAATTCGGTCCGATTAGTGATCCGTTTACCGAGTTGATTACATCTACAATCTTGTCTTCCAGCTCTTTACCTGCCTCGCTTTCTTCGCCGAAACCGGCTGAAAGAATGATAAACGCCCTGGTGTTTTTTCGCAAAGCAAGCTCTTCCACAGCAGGCAGCGTAAATTTGGCAGCAATCGCAATGATGGCCAGATCAACCTTGGGCAGCCCGGAGATATCCTGGTAGGACTTGATTCCCTGGACTAAGGATTCTTTTGGATTAGAAACGAACAACTCCCCTTGAAAACCATTGTCAAGCAGGTTTTTGAGGATTTTACCTCCGGGTTTGGAGGTGTCGTTTGAGCCACCAACAACAACTATGCTCGTGGGATTAATCAATTCTTTGGTAACCATATTTACGAAAGATGAGGTTGAAACTGGCAGCGAAAGTACTACTTTGCCACCGAAAATCATGGCTGTATTTTCAATATTACGCTAATTTTGACTTTTGAAAAATTGCCATGTTGCTCAATAAACTTATTGTAGATTTCCTGAGGGTTCTCACGACAATGCTTCTTTTAGCTTTGATAATCAATGCTATAGCACAAGAAAAGCAAACCGAAAAGGAGTATCAGAACCGTTACCGGCTGATGTTTTATAATGTTGAAAATCTATTTGATATCGTTGACCATCCCAATACCAGGGACGACGAATTTACTCCGGAAGGCTCCAGGAGATGGACGAACAAAAGATTTTACGCCAAGTTAAACAACATCTACAAAGTAATCATGGCGGTGGGAAAGTGGGAACCTCCGGCAGTGGTTGGTTTGTGTGAGGTTGAAAACGAGTTTGTTTTGAATAGATTAATCTATGAAACCCCACTTAAACGGTTCAATTACAAGATCATACATTATGATTCTCCTGATGGCCGGGGCATTGATGTCGGTCTTATTTACCGCGATGACCAGTTTACTCCGCTTCATACGGAGCCGGTTCCGGTGACTTTTCCCGATGAACCAACCGACAAAACCCGCGATATTCTTTATGTCAAAGGACTGATCGGCGATCGCGAAATGGTGCACATTTTCATCAATCACTGGCCGTCGAGGTTTGGCGGATACATGGAAACCAAACCAAAGCGCAACCGCGCAGCCCAAATCCTGAAACACAAAACGGATTCCTTGTTTGCCATTAACCCTGCGGTTTCAATTGTCATAATGGGAGATTTCAACGACGGCCCCGAAGATGAAAGCATAGCGGAGAGATTGTTAGCCAAAAAAGTCAACGATAAACCTGACACTGCTTCGCTTTACAACCTGATGCTTGTGGAGCGTCAGGGATGGAAATTCGGAACTCTCAAATTTCGTGAATATTGGGATACTTTCGATCAGGTGATTGTTTCCGGTGGTCTTTTGCAGCAATCCGGCCCACTTTGGGTGAATACCCAACCCGAAGTAATTTTTCATGACGACTTCTTGCTCAAAGATGATGAAAGATACATGGGAAAGCAGCTTTTTCGCACCTATTCGGGATTTAGTTACCTGGGAGGCTTCAGCGATCACTTACCGGTGTTTGTGGACATTTGGATGAGTGATGATTAAATCAAAGCCATCGTCTTAAATATTTGATATTCAATATCTAACAATGACTTTGATTGTTCGGTTTCCTCTCTTTCCACCGCTTTTTTCTTAAAAAACTGAGCCAAAAAAGTTTGAAATTTTTTTTGGTTAATAGAAATTAAGTATTTTTAAAACCTCATTCTTTTTTGAAGGCTGTTTATCTACTTCGATAGTAATACATGTCACCAAGAAGCAATAAAAGTATTGAAAATCAATTAGATGTGAAATCTATTAAGGAAAATGACATTATTTCGGAAAGTGAAGCCCGGAATTCCCAAAATGAGATATTCCAACTTCCGTTACCATTATTATTAATTGATATTTCAGGTAAGGTCATTTTTCGAAATAGTGAGGCTTTAAGATTGTTCGATTGCCTGGAGAACGATGAGCCGGATTTCTCAATTTTCGATCTGATACCCCCTGATTACCAAATATTCCTGACCACACTGCTGGAATCTTCACGCGCCACCAGAACTTCCCAGAACGGTGAACTGATTTTTGTGTTGAGTTGTGGTAAGCAGCTCAAAACCAAGATTTTCGTGAACCAGAACAATGTTAATGGTGACGAATTATTTTCCCTTGTAATTGCTGATTTATCAGACATAAAACAAGTGTACGACGAGAAACTGTTTGAAGTTGAGCTGAAATACAAGGAATTGGCCGAAAACATCAACGAAGGGATTTACCTCACCGAGCGCAGTTACATAACGATGGTAAATTCGCCTTTGCTTGATATTTTTGGATTCGACGAGCAGGAAATCGTTGGCCGCCGGGTTTGGGAGTTCGTGGTGCCCGAGCAGCGTAGAACCATCAGGGACGTTTTTATCCGTAAAGTCAAAAATCTGGATACATCTCCGGTGGAAGTTGAATGTCTGCGCAAAGACGGCAGCCGTTTCTGGGCTGAGATCAGAATTAGCATCTTCAAGGATCAACATAAAATATTCGGAGTTTTTTCCGACATTACTCCACGCAAAAACGTTGAAAACGCACTGAAAGAGAGTGAGATAAAATACCGCTCGGTGGTAAATGCCATGAATGACGGAATCATTATGAGAGATTCCGGCGGAAAGGTTATCACCTGGAATCAGGCTGCCGAAGCCATACTCGATCTTAATGGCGAAGAATTGAAAAATCTCTCCGGGTTATTTCCTGGTTGGAAGGCCATCCAGGAAAACGGCGATCCCTTTAATCCCGGAGATCACCCGGCTGCTATTTCGCTAAGTTCCGGAAAATCAATACATCACACCATCATGGGGATACACAACAAGAAAGGTGTACTCCGGTGGATACGGATCAATTCTGTGCCGGTATCGGGCGAAAACGGCTTCCCTCCAAAAGCTGTGGTAACTTCATTCTCAGATATTACCTACCTCAAAAACACTGAAAATAAACTTCGTGAAATCAACGCAATTAAAGATAAACTTTTCAGCATTGTTGCCCACGACCTGAAAAGCCCTTACAATGCGCAGATGGGTTTTCTGGAACTGCTCTTGGATGAAACCATAAACTATCCGCCCCAAGAGCGCCGCCATTTTGTCCAGATGCTTTACGAAAGTGCACGACAGTCCTTTGCCCTGCTCGATAATTTGCTGTTATGGTCGAGAAACCAGACCGGAAAAATTCCTTTTCAGCCTAAAGAAATCAGCATCAACGAATTGGTGGAAAATTCGATCAGATTTTTTGGCTTATCGGCTTCGGTGAAGAACATCAAAATTAAAAGCTGCATTGGGAGCAATGATTTGAAGGTTAAAGCCGACTATGAAATGACCAACACCGTATTGCGGAACCTCATAGCTAATGCGATCAAATTCACACCAGCCGGGGGTACTGTAAAGATTCTTTGCAAAGCTATTGACGATGAGCAATTGAAAATTTCTGTGAGAGATAACGGAGTGGGAATTCCAAAAGAGCTGCAGGTTAAACTATTCAAATCCAACAATATAAATTCAACCCCGGGCACCGAAAATGAGAAGGGTACCGGGCTTGGGCTGATTATCTGCAAAGAGTTTGTGGAGCGCAACGGCGGCAAAATCGGTGTTAGAAGCACTGTTGGTAAAGGAACTACCTTCTATTTTACTTTAAAGAATGCCACCATCACTCAAAAATGTGAAGGAACCTGCATGAAAAACCTCGGAGCAGTATATGCTGAAATCATGAAAAAACCGGAGATCAGAAAACACTTTACTGCTGGTCTTGCTGCTAAATTTCATCAGGGTTACAAGACTTTTGACCCCAATGCACTGCATGAATTTTCCAGGATGCTTAATGAGATTGTGCATCGTTATCATCTTGAGCCACTGATTCCTTTGACGCACAATTTTAGCTACGACTGCCTGCTAAGGGATCAGAACCAGGTGAACATCTGTTTCAGCGAGTTTGAAAAACTGATGGACAAGCTGGAGCAGGATCAAAGGTTTACAACCAAGGCTCCGGAAGATGTTACATCAAAATAAGGGATTTCGTTTGCCTCGCAGTATTCGCGCCACTTCCTGATTTTCGGGGTAGTGTTGGATGAGTCGAATACAAGTTGTTCAAAATGAAACATATCCTGTAACTGGCTGATGGTGAGACTGCAGTTGTTTTGTAAAATCAGCAGGTCAATTTCCAAAGGCTCGACAGGTTTTAGTCCCGGGAAATCATTATCAACAATTGCAATGGTTTTACTACCGGCTTCGATTATCCCCGGAGCGTATATTCTGACCGGCAGGCTCATGTCAAAGCTGGTTTTTTCAACATGCTGATTGAATGTGAGTTGCTCTTTGATTTTTATTCCGGCGTAGGTTCTGGCATTTTTCATGTTGAAATCAACAGCGCCTGAATTAGCCAACAATGCGCTATCAGAGAAGGAGACCAGATTTTGTCCGATTATGATATCCATCGCTGAATACCCTCTGACGTTGTAAACGATCAGTTTTTGCTGGCTGAGTGTGCCAACCCTCTGATATATGAAAGAAAAAGTGAGTAAGAGGCTTATTGACAGTAAGATAACTCCAAATTTTCCATCTTTGCTAATGAAAAATCTAATCAGGGAAATTATCAGTAAGTAAACTAGCACCATCTGGGGCAGAAAGAGCACCAGCCCGTCAATTTTGGAAAAAGGAAGCGAATTGATCCAATCCACAGAAAAGTTGAGGAATGTAATCTGAATGCTGAGAAATTTCACTATAAGTGCCGAAAGCCATTTGGAGAGGGCTGATACCACCAGAGCGACAATTCCGGTGTAAACGATCAGCCATACAACCGGAATCACAATTAAATTGGCGAGTAGAAAATAAACTGGAAACTGGTTGAAATAATAGATAGCCAGCGGAAAAGTTCCGGCCTGGGCTGCTATAGAAACGACGGACAATTTCCAGAAATAATCGAGGACTACATTTTTGAAAGTCAGTAGTTTGCAAATTGGGTCGTTAAGTGAGATGATTCCCAGCACAGCCGAGTAGGAAAGCTGAAAACCGATCTTGCTGATCAGGTAAGGGTCATAAGCGAGGAGCAAAAATGCTGATGCAGCCAATATATTATAGGAATTGGATTTTTCCCTGGCCAGTTCGCGCCACGAAAAGAGGCTGAACATCACACCGGCCCTGAGCACCGATGGAGCGAGGCCGGTGATAAAAGCATACATCCAGATGCTGGCAAGCAGAATAAAAAATCGCAGTAATTTTCCTTTTTTTGAAGTTAACCCTTTGAGTAATAAACTGACAATCATAAAGATAATACCCACATGCAACCCCGAGACGCACAATACATGCAATGCACCGGCACCGGCGTAAAGATTTCGCAATTCAGGCTCCATGTGGTCGTCAAAGCCAAGCAGGATGGCAGCTGCAACCGCAAATTCATCTCCTGTAAGACCCTGAGTGTCCAGAGTGTTCAGCATAAAATCCCTTGCCCGGTAAGAAAAATCGAAAAGATGGTTAACCCTGCTGTTTTCGGTCTTTTGCCAGTTTTCGCTGGTAATCCATGTCTGGTAATATATACCGCTTTGAGCCAGGTATTTACGATAATCAAACTGATGTGGATTTCCTGACGACTGCACAGGATTAAGCCTTGTTTTTGCCACGATTACATCTCCGTAACCCAGGCTTTTTGATGCACTGTCTTTCTCGAAGTATAGTAATAATTTCCCTGAAATTGGTTTTCCGGTCAACGAGTCCATCACCGAAATCACTTCACCAAATCCGCGGACACTTTTTGTCCTTTCTGAAGGAGGTTCAGTTATTCTGATTGAAATAATAGTCTCTTTGTCAACGATTTGGCTTAGTTGATCACGGTGATAAAATTCGCGTTGAACCACTGTCAGCGTGTACCCGGCGCACAGTAGAAAAAGGTTGATGAACAACCCCGGAAGCCATCGTAGTGAGTATTTTTTGGTGAGATGTGCTAAAATTACCAGGGATAAAAGGATACCAGAGAGTAAAATCAGGTTTAGTGACCCCAATAAAGCCGGTTTCGGCAGATGAATGGCCAGCAATATTCCGGCAGCGAAGGGAATTAGCAGTCTGACGAAGGGGTATTGGTTCCAGAATTTCATGATTTTACCGTGAAAAAATCATCGGTAAAAATAGAAAATCAGCCTGTAACGATGCTATTCGCAGGCAAAAATTATCCCCTGGTAAAAACCCACGTGTTTCCTTTGGAGAGGTTTTCGTTGAAAAAATATCCCTCCGAGTCAAAAAGTTTCAGTTGCCCGATCTCATTAACCCGGTTTTGGATGATAAACCTGGCCATCATTCCGCGGGCTTTTTTACCGTAAACAGTCAGGAATTTGTAGCTGCCGTTGGAGAAATCCTTAAACTGAGGTGTAATGATCTCTGCCCGAAGTTTTGAACTTTCCAGTGCATTAAAATACTCGTCCGAAGCCAGATTGATAATGTATTTCATTCCACCCTCTTCAAGTCGCTGATTGATGAAGGACGTGATCTTTCCGCCCCAGAACCCGTAGAGATCTTTACTCTTCTTGGTTTTTAGACTGGTTCCCATTTCGAGCCGATAAGGCTGCATCAGATCCAGCGCACGCAATGCGCCATACAATCCCGACAAAATCATCAGGTGCTGCTGGGCAAAATCGAGATCGGCCGGAGACATCGTTTCTGCCTTCAGACCATTATAAACCTCGCCTTTAAACAGCAAAACCGCCTGTGTGGCATTTTCAGGTGTGAATGGGAGATGCCAGTCGCGGTAACGCTGGTAATTCAGGTCAGCCAGTTTTGGATTGATATCCATTAATTCCATGAGCTTTGGCGGAGTGAATTTTCTCAGCGTCTCCACAAGTGCCTGTGATTCTTTTTGAAAAAATGGCTGAGAATATTTTTCTGTCTGAGGTTGTACCTTTTCGTTAAGGGTTTTGGATGGAGATAGTAAAATAATCATAATCAATGCTTTGATGAATGATGACGCCTTCAGTTTGCTGAAAATAATCAGTTCTCAAAGGTATTAATCAAAAGGAGAGAGGGAGTTGATCCTGTAAGGATTCCGGCCCGGATAACCGAACGAAGACGGGTACCAGGGATTATAGGGATTTTGACCCTTGCTGTAGCCAACCTCCGCACCAAAATGGAAGTTGTCGGTAACCCGGTAATTGAACCCAACCGAAACCCCTTCGCTGTTCATGTCCAATGCACGCGGGTTGATCTGCGGCTCACCGAAAACGGAGACCTCTTTGTAAACCTTTGTGGAGATCATTAGCCGAGGATTAACCATGTACTCACTTTCAGCATAAATCAGGGTCTGGGTGATGTTATTGTCAAAAGTACGGGTGTATTCCGGAAAATAGGGATTGTAAGGGTTGTAATAGTTGATGAAATTTGTGTTCTGGATCCGCATCCCTGCGTTCAGCCGCCATCTGTCGGAAAGCTTATAACTGAGGTGTGGCGCAGTATAGATGCCAAATAACTGACCACCGCCTGAACTGAGCCCGAAAGTGCTTCCCACCTCCATCCTGACGCTCAGTTTTTTGTCGGGATTGTAGGGTAAAAGGTTTGGATTAAATGGCCTGATCGTCATGGAATCTCCCTCTGCTGAAGGGGGAAATTGATCAGCAGATTGCTCTTCCTGAGCTGCCAAACCCAGCGTAAGGAGCAGAAAAAACAGGATGTAAATTCTTTTCATAACCATGATATAACAAGCACAAAAATAAAAAATTGTTCAGTTGCCGCCCCTCCGATCCATTTTTTTGTAACCTTGAACCAATGCCAGCGTCAAAAGCGGTGAAAGTGAAATTGACATTTTAAACATAACCATTAAAAAATTGAAATCATGGGAGGAGTTGAAATTCTGGTACCGCTCGGCTTTTTTGCAGCTATAGTTCTGATAGTGCAGATTCAGGCACGCAAGCGAATTCATATGACGCTGATACAGCATGGAAAAGATGCTTCGATGCTCAAAACCGATAAAGATGCTAATACTACCCTGAAAGTCGGCCTGCTGATGATCGGCATTTCGGTGGGAATTCTGCTCGGGAACATACTTACAGCCGGCAACTACATGGACGAAGAACCAGCTTATTTTTCGATGATGCTGATATTTGGCGGAACAAGCCTGCTGGTTTACTATTTCTTAGTCAAACGAAATGCTCTTAATCAATTGAAAAACAGCGAGGAGAAAGCTGAAGATTTTACAAAAGAGTAACCAGCGAATTTTTTGAAAAACACTTACCCGGCAGATCAATGATCTGGCCGGGTTTTTTTGTTTCCGGCAGCAACCGTTAAGGTTTCGTCAAAATGAACCATCTTTGCCGCATTATGCTTTCGTGGAAATTCTTTTTGCATAATTGTTGATCACAAATCCAGAATTGAAAAAAATCATTGATTATGAATTTATTAAAACCGGCAATTCTCATTGTCACCTTAGCTGCGATTGTTGTTTTTATCACTGCAAACATGCCCCCAATGGATAAAAATTATGACGAAAAATGGAAGGAGGTTGACTCCCTGGTCAACCTTAATCAACCCCGGTCGGCGCTGGAGAGTGTAGAGCAGATTTATCAGCTTGCCCGCATTGCTCAAAACAGTCCGCAACTGATTAAGGCAAATCTTTACAGGATAAAACTGATGGCTGATTTCGAAGAAGACCACATGGTGAAGGCCATTTCGACCATTCAAAAAGAGATTGAGGATGCCGGATTTCCGGATAAACAGATCTTGCACTCGATTCTTGGCGACCTTTTCCTGCGCTACTTTCAGATGAATCGCTACCAGGTGCTTGACCGTGGGAAAATTGCAGGCGATGCCGGCAACGATATACAAACCTGGGATGCAGCAAAATTGCTCGGGACTGCCGCCAGTCATTTTGAGGCTTCACTTGTGCCTGAAAATGAATTACAAAACACTGATTTAAAACCTTTTGCTGCCATTCTTGACGAGAAAAAAGATTCCAAAATTTACCGCCCGACACTCTTTGACTTTCTTGCTCACCGGGCTATCGGGTTTTATTCATCCGGCGAATCAGGGATAACAACAGCCGCTGACCAATGGAAGCCTGACCATGCCGATTATTTTTCGTCAGCAGAAAGATTTATCAACCTCCAAATCCCTGAAAATAAATCACATACTTATACCGCCAAAATTCTGAAGATTTATCAGAAGCTTCTCAGATTTCATACTAGCGACGCTGACCCACAGGCGTTAATTGATGCTGATCTGCAGCGACTTAATTATGTTAGGGACAATTCGTTGCTCGATGGAAAAGATGGTCATTACCGAATAGCGCTCGAGAGCTTGCAACAACGGTTCAGCAGGTCGCCGCTTTCGGCCTCGGTGGCTTTTGAGCTGGCAAAATTCCACGAATCCCTTGCCATGAAATATAATCCTGCAGCGGGCGATGATTTCAGGTGGGAGCGGAAGAAAGCTGTTGACATTTGCCAGGAGGCAATTAAAAAATTCCCAAAATCACCGGGCGCCGCAAATTGTCAGATCTTGCTGGATGAGCTTGTGAAACCTTCGATTTCCGTTCAAACAGAGACGGCTTCGCTTCCAGGGAAGCCTTCGCTGTCGCTCCTGAGCTGGAGAAATTATAATAAAGTCTGGTTCCGGCTCATATCAATTAATTATAAGGATTTCCAGAACCTCTCATGGCGAATCCCGGTGGCCGACCTGGCCGCAAGGCTCGTTAAACTTGAACCCATGCAGACATGGAGTTTCGATGTTCCAAACGAGCTGGATTACCAGCAACATTCAACAGAGTTTATCATTCCGCCACTGCCATCGGGTTTTTACCTGATCCTCGCCTCAACCGACCAGTCGTTTTCTGTTAACGATCAGCAGTTGGCCTGGGCGGATTTCTGGATTACCAATCTTACTTTTACCAGCAAAAGACTGGATAGGGGCGGACAGGAGTTCTTTGTGCTTGACCGCTTAAAAGGTACACCGAAATCAGGTGTTTCCTATAAGGTATTCACCCGGGATTACGATTACAAAACGCGCGAGTACTCTGATAAACTGATGCAGTCGGGAACTTCTGACCGCAATGGATATTTTGCCATCGAGCCTCAGGATGGAACAAGAAATCCCTCTGTAACCATTCATTTGAGCGAGAAAAAAGACAGTTTCTCACCTGCCACCTCTTTCTATATCGGTCCTCCTTCAAAACCCGATGAAAGACCAGTACTGAGGTCATTTTTCTTCACCGACCGCGCCATTTACCGACCCGGACAAACGGTCTATTTCAAAGCCATTGTTATCGAAAAAATTGTTGATAAACAGGAAGTTAAGTCAGATCATAACCTAAAAATCGAATTTTTCGATGTTAATTACCAACTGATCTCTTCCGTTAATCTTACCACAAATGAATTTGGCGCTGTAAATGGCTCATTCACAATTCCTTCGGGAATATTAAACGGTCAGATGACCATTCGCAACAGTTCGGGAAGCACGGTAATTCAGGTTGAAGACTACAAAAGACCAACTTTTGAAGTTGATTTTCAGCCGGTTCAGAGCAGTTTCAGATTAAACGCTGAGATCACAGTCGTTGGCGAAGTAAAGGCATACGCAGGTAATCAGATTGATGACGCTAAGGTGAAATACCGCATAGTCCGGAGAAGCTATTTCCCTTATCGCTGGATTTATTCCTGGAATTATTTCCCGCAGTCGCCTGAAATAGAGTTGGTTGTCGGTGAAACCATCACTGACTCCGAAGGTCGGTTCAGCATAAACTTTACAGCTGTTCCCGATCAGGAGGTTAACCGTAATTTCAAACCTGTTTTCCAGTATACCATCTACGCTTCTGTAACGGACATCAGTGGCGAAACACAATCCGGCGAGCAGACCATTTCGGTGGGCCACGAAGCGCTGTTCCTCGATGTTGATATCCCTGAAAAGCTGGATCAACGCAGAAATCCGACTTTTAAACTTTCAGCAGAAAATTTTGATGGAGTAAAACAGGAAACGGTCGTTAAGGTAGAAATCAGCAGATTAAACGATCCGGGAAAGCTTCTCACCGACCGGCTTTGGGATACGCCGGATCAGTTTGTAATAACACCGGATCAATTTGCCAAAGATTTTCCGGGGAGGGCTTACAGGGATGAAAATAAGCCGGAAAATTGGATGAAGGCTGAAACTGTTTTGAACCGGAACTTCAATACCAGTAATGATACCCTTTTGATGCCGGAAAATCTAAGCCAGTGGAAACAAGGCAAATACCTGGTTAGCCTGTCGGCAACCGATGCTTTTGGCCAAACCGTTGAAACCAAAAAATATTTCGATGTTTTTAACCCTGCCGACACCAAACCACCGCTGACAGTTTACAATTGGTTCACGCCGCTCAAGACTTCAGGAGAGCCGGGCGAAGAGGCCTCTTTCCTCATAGGATCAGCAGCCCGGGGCGCCAGGGCGCTTTACGAGGTGCAGCTTCGCGGGAAAACTTTGAGCAGGGAATGGATTAACCTCGACAGGGAGCAAAAACTTATTAAAGTCCCGATCAGGGAGGAGTTCCGGGGTAATTTCAATATTCAGATAACAATGGTGGCCAATAATCGGGAATTTAACAACCAGATGACTGTAACGGTTCCATTTACAAACAAGCAGCTTGATCTTGCATTCGAAACTTTCCGTAGTCAGCTGGAACCCGGAAGCGCTGAGGAATGGAAGATAAAAGTCAGCAACAAAAACGGAGAACAGGTGGCGGCACAGTTACTGGCCTCCATGTACGATGCCTCATTGGATGCATTTGTGAAACACAACTGGTATTTTGATCTGTATCAGCCTAATGGCCAGGCTACTCCGTGGCAATCTTCAGGAAGCGTTGGCGTGTCGCGTGGTAACCAGTGGGATTTCACGGTGAGGCCTTATAAGTCTTATACCTTTAATGAATATGACCAACTGAACTGGTTTGGTTTCGGGGGTTTTGGCTATGATAATATTTATTACATGAAAGGAGGTCCGATGCAGGGGTCGCGCATGGGTGTTGCAAATGCAACAGAGATGAGCGTTGAAGCCGGCCAAATGCAAATGGACGGTATCAACGAGACCGGAACCGTTCCATCGCCGGAGGCTGCGGTTGAGGAGCCTGAGAAAGCCAGGCATGTCGAGAATTTCCCGGTCAGACGCGACTTCAGCGAAACGGCATTCTTTTATCCCGTGCTCCAGACCAACGAACAGGGAGAAGTAATCATCAGATTTACACTGCCCGAGTCGTTCACACGATGGAAGTTTATGGCTTTGGGAACTACCAAAGACCTGATGACCGGCATGTTGATGCAGGAATTCACCGCCAGCAAAAAGTTGATGGTAATACCCAATGCGCCAAGGTTTTTCAGAATGGGCGACACCATAACATTTACCTCCAAAATCTCAAACCTTTCGGAAGAGGTTTTATCTGGTACAGCCAGCCTCGAATTATTTAATCCGATCAGCATGAAACCTGTAAATGAGTCCTTCGGGATTGTCAATAATCCTGCAAAATTTACGGCAGAAGGCAAGCGGAGCACGACTGTAAGTTGGCAGATGGTGATTCCGGAGGATTTTGGAGTGATAACTTACCGGGTAAAAGCCACAGCGGGAAATTATACTGATGGCGAGGAAAAATCAATCCCCGTGCTGCCGAACCGGATGCTGGTCACCGAGTCGTTGCCATTGCCCATCAGTGGTGCTGGGAGTAAAGATTTCAAGTTCAAAAAATTGCTGGAGTCGGATAAAAGCACGACCATCAGGAATCAGAATCTCACCGTCGAATTTGCTTCAAACCCGGCGTGGTACGCCATCCAGGCGCTGCCGGTGGTTTCGGAGCCCGTGCATAAAAATGCGCTGTCGGTATTTGCAGCCTTTTATGCCAACAGCATCGCGTTTTACATCAGCAATGGAAATCCAAAGATCAGAAGTGTGTTTGAGAGTTGGAAAAATCAAACGCCGGAGAGTTTTCTTTCAAACCTTGATAAAAACCAGGAACTAAAAGCGCTTCTTCTCGAACAAACTCCCTGGGTGCTGCAGGCACGCGATGAAAACGAGCGCAAACAAAGGGTGGCTCTGCTTTTCGACCTGAATAACATGCGCGACCGGCTCGATGTTTCTATCAGAACCCTGGAGCAGATGCAATCGGCAAATGGCGGTTTTTACTGGTTCGAAGGCATGCCCGAAAGCCGCTATATCACACAAAATATAGTAGAAGGTCTTGGTAAATTGCACAGCATGAGGATTATAGATGCAATAAGTGATGAACGCATCAACCGGATCATCACACGCGCCGTGCGTTACCTCGACGAGCGGATCAGGGATGATTATGATGAAATCATACGTTTTCACAAAGACAAACTTGAAGAGGACCACCTTTCGGGTACCCAAATTCAATTCCTTTTTGCGCGCAGCTTCTTCCCTCATATTATGATGAATCCCAGCTACGAAACGGCTTTTAACTACTTCAAAAGCCAGGCGGCAAAATACTGGACAAAACAAAACACATACCTGCAGGGAATGATAGCCTTATCGCTTCAACGCTATGGCAACCAGCAAGTTCCTAAACTGATTGTCAAATCTCTGCAAGAGAAATCGCTGACGAGCGAAGAGATGGGAATGTACTGGCGCATCGAGAGCGGTTATTACTGGTTCCAGTCGCCGGTGGAGACGCAGGCCATGATGATAGCGGTTTTTGATGAAGTTGCCGGCGATAAAAGTGCAGTGGAGCATATGAAGATATGGCTGCTCAAGCAAAAGCAGACGCAGGACTGGAAGACTACCAGGGCCACGGTTGACGCCGTTTATGCACTTTTGAAAAGAGGTAGGGATTTGCTGGCAGGCGATGCATTGGTTAAGATTGAGATAGCCGGCCAGGAGATTGACATGAAAACGGCGGGCAAAGTGGAAGCCGGAACCGGGTATTTCAGCAAATCATGGAGTTCGGCGGAAATCAAGCCACAAATGGGGAATATTTCCCTTACAAAACCGGATGATGGAATTGCATGGGGTGCAATGTATTGGCAGTATTTCGAAGATCTGGATAGGATTACCCCGCATGCCACGCCGCTTTCACTGCAAAAGCAGCTTTACGTCGAGCGCATCAGCCCGGCAGGAACTGTTTTGGAAAAGGTGAATGACAGGGATATACTAAAGGTGGGCGATAAAGTTACGGTGAGGATTGAACTGAGAGTTGACCGTGACCTTGAGTACGTCCACATGCAGGATATGCGAGCTTCGGCGCTGGAACCGGTGAATGTCCTTTCGGGATACAAATACCGCGGCGGGCTTGGATATTACGAAAGCACCCGCGATGCCGCCACCAACTTCTACTTCGATTACCTGCGCAAAGGGACGTATGTGTTTGAATATCCATTGATTGCAACGCAAACCGGCAATTTCTCCAATGGAATCTCAACCATCCAGTGCATGTATGCCCCTGAGTTTTCAGCGCACTCAAAAGGAATCAGGGTCGTAGTAGAATGATGGTTCAAAAAGGTGCGTAATTCATGATGAGCATTGCCAAAAGCAGACGTTTTAAATTTGCCTACTTTTGTAAAAAGTAAAAATTAGGATCATGAATGCAAATACGGCTGCCTTGAAGAGTAATCTTCAAAAACTTATTGTTGAAACTGATGATGAGGCTATCCTTAGTAAAGTCCAGGCCTACTTTGATACGCAGAAGTATTCTCAGAACGATTGGTGGGAAGCATTGTCTGATGCCGAACTTGAACTGATCAATAAAGGGATCGGTCAGCTTGATAATGGGGAGCGCATACCCCATGATAAGGTTAGAGCAAAAGCTGAACTTTTAATTGGCAGAAAGTGAAAAAGCACTTGATATTGGTCTCCCGCAGCTGAAGATTCGTACCTGAAAATCATTTCGTTTATACTTGAAAATTGGACAATCAAAGAAGCCGAAAAGTTTATTGAAAAAGTAGATGTTTTGTTGTCGAGAATTTCTATTCACCACAAGCTATGTCCTCCATCAAAACTACATAAAGATCTTCGTAAATGTGTTATTACACCGCAAACATCATTGATTTACAGGTTACAAGATGATGTGATTGAAATTATTTCACTCATTGATAACCGAAGTTTACCTTACTATTGAATCCAGCATCTTTAAATTGGGGTATTTTTCAAAACCCTTAGTTTTGCCACAAAATCTTGAATATGAAATCGGTTTGTGTTTTTTGTGGTTCAAGTGTTGGCAAAAGAGCGGAGTACATCCTGAAAGCGAGAAGTTTAGGTAAACTGATTGCAGAGCGTGAACTTACTTTGGTGTATGGCGGCGGGAACATCGGGCTGATGCGCGAAGTGGCCGACAGCGCCATCGAAAATGGGGGAGAGGTGATTGGGGTGATGCCACGCCATATTGTGGATAAGGAGATTGCCCACCAGCAAATTACCAAACTCCATGTGGTCGGCAGCATGCACGAGCGCAAAGCTATGATGGCAGAGCTTTCTGATGCTTTTATCGCTCTTCCGGGGGGATTTGGCACGATTGACGAACTGTTCGAGATCATGACCTGGAACCAACTGGAAATTATCAGCAAACCCACGGGACTGCTTAATATTGAGGGATATTTCGATCACTTAATGGGTTTTATCCAGCATGCGGTGTATGAAAAGTTTGTAAGGCCAGAGCATCAGGGCAACCTGATCGTGGAAACGGATGAGAAAAATCTCCTCGACAGGCTCGGACAATTTCGCCCGCTGAAAGCCGAAAAGTGGATTGATCGTTTGAAACTCGACCTCATTTAAACCCAAATCATGCTGATCATCGGAATTACCGGAACATTGGGGGCAGGGAAGGGAACCATCGTGGATTTCCTTTTGAAACAAAAAGGCTTCGTACATTTCTCGGTCCGGGGCTATCTCATCCAGGAAATTATCAAACGAGGACTTGAGGTAGACCGCAACAGCATGACTGAGGTGGCTAATGATCTGAGAGCCAATAATTCACCCTCATTTATTGTGGATGAACTGTATAACCAGGCCGTTAAAACGGGTAAAAACTGCGTTATCGAGAGCATACGTACACCCGGCGAAGTGGATAGCCTGCGGGCAAAAGGCAATTTTTATCTTTTTGCTGTGGATGCGCTGGCTGAACGACGGTTCGATCGCATCAAACTTCGCGCATCAGAAACCGATAATATTGATTTTGAAACCTTTTTGCAAAACGAGCAGCGCGAAATGACCACTGCCGATCCCAACAAGCAAAACCTGAAAAGATGCATCGAAATGGCCGATTTTGTGTTTGAAAATTCAGGTTCAGTTGACCAGTTGGAGAGCCATGTATCACAAGTCATTAAATCGTTAATGTAATTCAAAACCTATGGATAACAACCCACAACCCGAAAAATACCGCCGGCCCAGCTGGGATGAGTACTTCATGGAACTTACCAATGCAGCGGCCAAACGGGCTACCTGCGATCGGGGCCGCAGCGGCTGCGTGATTGTTCGTAACAAGCATGTGCTGGTAACGGGCTATGTCGGCTCTCCGCTCGGGCTGCCTCATTGCGACGATGTAGGACACCTAATGAAAAAAGTTCATCATGACGATGGACGGGTAACACAACACTGCGTCCGCACGGTGCACGCCGAGCAAAATGCTATCTGTCAGGCAGCCAGGCTGGGTATCGCCCTTGAAAACGGAACCCTTTATTGCAAAATGACCCCTTGCCGGACCTGCGCCATGCTCATCATCAACTGCGGAATTAAGCGCGTGGTATGCGAACGGAAATACCATGCCGGCGGCGAATCCGAAGAGATGTTTAAACAGGCCGGGGTTATTCTTGATTTTATTAACAATGAGGTGGAAAAGTATGATAATCAGTAAAATAAACTGTTTTTATCAACAAACCTGTTCGCTTGGATCTCATTTTCCGGGATGGAATACTTTCTGGAACATTTTTGAAGATCAACTACAAGTGAACTTAGTTTTAAATTAAACGTTTGCCTGTTTTAACCAGCAATTGAATTCATTAAAATTTGAATCATAACATTAAAGTTCCAATTTTGGGTTTTGAAAATATACAAGCTTTAAAATAGTTACTTCCCGAATTGATGAACATGATCGAAAAAATAAACACATGAACTACATTAACTCAATAATAACAGGAACAGGGAGTTACATCCCGACAGAAATAGTGACCAACGAGGATTTTTCATCCAACAAATTCTACGACCTCGCTGGAACCCCGGTCGAATTGCCTCATGAAGAAATTGCCGAGAAATTCATAGCCATCACCGGAATTCTTGAACGAAGATATGCCAGCGAAGATTTACTTACCTCCGACATTGGCGCCATTGCAGCCGAGCGGGCAATTGAGGACGCCGGAATTGACAAGGAAGAAATTGACCAGATCATTGTGGCTCACAACTTTGGTGATGTGCGAAAAGGAACCATTCAGACGGATTCAGTCCCCAGCCTTGCTTCACGAATTAAAAACAGGCTGAATATCGAGAATCCCGCATGTGTGGCTTACGACCTGCTTTTTGGTTGCCCGGGCTGGATTCAGGGATTGATCCATGCTGAATCTTTTATCAAATCCGGTTTGGCCAAACGATGCCTTGTGGTTGGAACGGAAACGCTTTCGAGGGTAATTGACCGGCATGATCGCGATTCGATGATTTACTCGGATGGCGCCGGGGCATGTATTCTGGAACGCTCTGAGTCAGGCCGGAAAACCGGAATTCTATCGTCTTCGATGGCTTCCTTCGCAAAGGAAGAGGCCTATTTCCTCTATTTTGGCAAAAGCAACCTCGACGAATCGGATCCGAACGTGAAATACATCAAAATGTACGGAAGGAAAGTTTATGAATTTGCACTGACTCACGTCCCTGCGGCCATGAAGCAAAGCCTCGACAAGGCAGAGGTTGATATAAAAGATCTGAAAAAGGTATTGATTCATCAGGCAAACGAAAAGCTGGATTCTGAGGTTCTCAAGCGATTTTACCGGCTTTATGGCATCAGAGAAGTACCGGAGAAAATCATGCCCATGATTATCCAGAAGCTGGGAAATAGTTCAGTGGCTACAGTTCCCACATTACTCGATATGATCAGAAAAAATCAGATCGAAGGTCACGAATTCAACCAAGGCGATGTGATCATGTTTGCATCAGTGGGTGCAGGAATGAACATCAACGCTATCACTTACCGGATTTGATTGGCGGTCAACTGGTTCCATGTGAGTTCCTGCTCTTCGCGACTGATGTTGATCATAGTTATGCCATTTGATGGGCAAACCAGTGAGCAAAGATTACAACCTGTGCATTTTTCGGCAATAATCACCGGTTTTTTATCGGCAGATTTTTCGGGTAGTGTTATGGCCTGGTAAGCGCCGTCGTTACATGCTGTGTAGCACACATGACATGCATTGCATTTCACGCTGTTGATATGGGCTACCACCCTGTTGTTCAGGTTCAGGTTTCCCCATGAAGTCGTGTTGTGTAATGCCTTTCCGGTAAATTCCGAAATCCGGCCAAATCCCTTTTCAGCCATATAGTTTTCGACGCCTGAAATCAGGTTGTCAATGATACCGAATCCATGATGCATAACAGCAGTGCAGATTTGCAGTGAACCGGCACCGAGCAGAATAAACTCAACGGCATCTCTCCATGTCCCAATGCCACCGATGCCGGAAATCGGAAGTCCAAGTTCAGGATCCTGTGCGCAGTTTTTAATCATGTTGAGTGCCACCGGTTTGACGGCCAGGCCGGAGAATCCTCCGGTGGTGCTCCTCGATCCCACGACGGGATGAGGGACGAAGCGGTCAATGTCAACCCCTGCAATGCTCTGGATCGTGTTGATCATGGCGAGTGCATCTGCGCCGCCCTTTTTGGCCGCACGCGCAGGTTCGGTGATATCGGTGATATTGGGTGTGAGCTTCACCAATACCGGCACTTTGGCAACCTCCATAATCCAGCTTGTAAGCAACTCCACCAACCCAGGCTCCTGTCCCACTGCTGATCCCATTCCGCGCGCACTCATTCCGTGCGGGCAGCTAAAGTTTAGTTCCAGTCCGTCAGCTCCTGCGATTTCAGCGTCCTTAACCAGTTGTTGCCAATCTTCGCGGCTTTGCGTCATCAGCGAGACGATGACAGGGCGTTCAGGGTAGTGTTTTTTTACCAATTCGATATCACGTAAATTTTCCGCTACGCTTCTGTCGGAAATCAACTCGATGTTTGACATTCCGGCAAGCTGTCTGCCATGGTAATCCAATCCGGCATATCTGCTGTAAACATTGGTAACGCTTGCTCCGATAGTTTTCCATACAGCACCGCCCCAGCCTTTTTCAAAGGCTCGTAAAACCTGACCAGCTGTGTTAGAGGGAGGCCCTGATGCCAGCCAAAAAGGGTTGGGCGCTTTTATCCCGGCAAAATTGATGGTTAGATCAGCCATGATTTCATTCTTTTAGCTAAAAAAATGCGTTGAGAGAACTCAGTAAGTTCTCTGTGGCTGGTAAAATTAATCAATTAATGCCAAATAGCAAAAGCCACTCAAAATCATTAGATTAAGGGGCTAAATATTTTCCATGGAAGAAAAGCTATTATCAGAATGATTTCAATTTAAAAAGTCGGCAGTCAGAAGTCGGCAGTCATCAGTAATTCACCCCATTAACCCAACACCCCATCTAACCATACCTCCATGAGATTCAACCTAACAACCGGTCAGTTAGTTTTCTCACCTAACAGTTTAGCTGACAGCAATTCGCATTACTGACCCTGCTCCCTGCTTTTTCGTTTCCGTTCGTTTTCGTCGAGGATAATTTTTCGAATGCGTATGGATTTTGGAGTCACCTCCACATATTCATCATTGCGAATGTATTCCATGGCTTCTTCGAGCGAAAACCGCACCGGCGGAATGATCACAGCTTTGTCGTCTGAGCCGGAAGCTCTGATGTTGGTGAGTTTCTTGGTCTTTATCACATTGATAAGCATATCGTCCTGCCGGGTATTTTCTCCAATTACCTGGCCGGCGTAAACATCTTCGCGCGGGAAAATGAAAAATGTGCCTCTGTCCTGGAGTTTATCAATGCTGTAAGCGATGGCAGTTCCGGTTTCCATGGCGATAAGGGCTCCGTTATTGCGGCCCGGAATTTCACCTTTCCAGGGTTCATAAGCTTTGAAACGGTGTGACACGACTGCCTCACCTTCAGTAGCAGTAAGGATGGGATTGGTGAGGCCGATAATGCCACGGGCCGGTATGGTAAATTCAAGTACTACCCGGTCGCTTTTGGTTTCGATGGTAACGATTTCTCCACGCCTGCGGGTTACGATCTCAATCACTTTTCCTGAAAATTCCTCCGGAACCTGAACGGTGAGGGTTTCCACAGGTTCATGCTTTTCACCGTTGATCTCTTTCAAAATTACCTGCGGTTGCCCGATTTGAAATTCATACCCTTCGCGGCGCATGGTTTCGACAAGAATGCTCAAATGGAGTATTCCGCGCCCGTAAACCAGCAGTTTGTCCGGCGAATCGGTCTCTTCGACGCGCAGGGCGAGGTTTTTCTCCGTCTCCTTGAAAAGCCGGTCGCGGATATGCCTCGAAGTAACGTAGATTCCCTCTTTTCCGAAAAATGGCGAATTGTTGATGGTGAAAAGCATACTCATAGTTGGCTCGTCAACGGCAATGGGAGTGAGCGCTTCAGGGGCATCAATGTCGGCAATAGTATCGCCGATTTCAAAATTTTCGACGCCAAGCACAGCACAAATTTCACCGGCCTCAAGTTCGTGTTTCACTTTTTCCTTGCCCAGGCCTTCAAAGCGGTAAAGTTCTTTAATCACCGATTTTTGAACCGTTCCGTTGGCTTTCATCAGCGTAACCGGCATTCCCATTTTAATTTTTCCGCGGGTGATTCTGCCGACCGCAATCCTGCCAAGATACGAGGAGTAATCCAGCGAACTGATCATCAGTTGCAGGTTTCCGGGCTGATTTTGTGGCGGCGGGATATGCTGAATTATGGTATCGAGCAGGAAACTAACATCCGTTGCAGGCTCTTTCCAGTCGTGGCTCATCCAACCCTGTTTGGAAGATCCGTAAACTGTGGGAAAATTGATCTGATCCTCGGTAGCGCCGAGGTTGAACATCAGGTCGAAGACGGCTTCGTGCACTTCGTCGGGTGAGCAGTTGGGCTTGTCCACTTTATTGATAACCACAATGGGTTTCAAACCAAGATTAAGCGCTTTTTCCAGGACAAATCTCGTCTGTGGCATCGGCCCCTCAAAGGCATCAACCAGCAAAAGGACACCGTCTGCCATGTTGAGCACGCGCTCCACCTCGCCGCCAAAATCGGTATGTCCGGGGGTATCAATGATGTTGATTTTTATGTCTTTGTATCTTACAGCTACATTTTTGGCCAGGATCGTGATGCCACGTTCACGTTCCAGGTCGTTGGAGTCCAAAATGAGTTCGCCCATCTCCTGGTTGTCGCGAAAAAGTTTTACCTGGTGCAGGATACGGTCAACAAGTGTGGTTTTTCCGTGGTCAACGTGGGCTATAATGGCGATGTTTCTGATGTTTAGCATGGTGTCATTTTAAAATTCCCGTGTTTTTAGGGTCGGCAAAAATACCTTAATCTGGCAAAAGGCTCTTAAAAGATTTGAGTAAGGTTATTTATTGTTAAAAAGGTAAAGTATAGTTACTAACAATAACCAGTTACCTTTTCAAACGAAAGATATGGCTAACAGCTTGATATTTAATGGATCAACCTGTTTGGCGACTTTAAGTGTTTCTGTTTTTATCCCAATCTTTCTTTTCCCGCTCCTTCTAAAGAAGTTTTTCGCTCAATAAAAGAGTATAATTTTACCTCAGTTTTTTCAACAACCTAAAATACACAGCCTTATGAAACAAATGACTATTTACAATGC
>Ga0209835_1000540_pt1 | contig 24563 bp, 32 predicted proteins | sample LakKivwa52mmetaG_FD_184138 | JGI IMG/M metagenome (GOLD analysis project Ga0209835, IMG submission 184138) | Anoxic lake water microbial communities from Lake Kivu, Rwanda to study Microbial Dark Matter (Phase II) - Lake Kivu water 52m metaG... | ecosystem: Environmental > Aquatic > Freshwater >... | reverse complement strand
TGCTAAACCACTGTGCACAGTTACACCACCAGATGCTGTGATAGTAGAAGCTAAAGATGAAAGTAAGTATTGTGGATGGTCGTTAGCGGATAACCCTTGTAAATCACTATGAACAGAAACTCCTCCTACTCCTCCAGATGTTGAACCTGCTAATATAATAGGGTTATTATTAAAAGAGATTAAAGGATATGGAGAACTATTAGTAGAAATAACATTACCTAGTGTAACTACACTAGGGTCTACACTAGGTTGATAATAAGAAGGATTCGTTATTATACTAGTATTATTACCAATTATAATTACTGCCATCTATAACAAGTCTTTCTAAAACAGCTAAATCTTTAAGTAAGTTCTCTTCTTGTGCAACATATGCACTAGCTCTAATAGCATCTAAAAAAGCTTTTGATAACAATGTATCTAAAATTACCCTACTTCTACAATCTGAACAATTATAAATAGTAGGAACTTCCCTAAGTAAGTTATATACACTATTTCTAGATTGCCCTTCTATTAATAAATTAACTGTAGTACTTACTTCACTACCTAACCCTCTATCATAAATATATACTACTTCATATATTCCATCTGGAAATTCTGTATCTGTAGTGCCTAATGCTTCTGTACCTATTAATAACATAGAACAATCTAATTCAAATACTAAATCAGCAGTAGTTGTAAATGGACCAAATTCAGTGAATAAATCTATTGGATCATATTCTACTTCAACATTATCTGATGTAGTAATGGTAATAATCATCTCTAATGTATGGTTGCTACCATCTATATCTGTTACCTCTGGGTTAGGTGCACCCCAACCACCTGTGTTGGTTAGAGCGTCATACACCCCAGTGCTATCAGTAACTGTTATTATTTTATTATCGTTGCGTTCTTCTACAGAAAAACTAAGAGATAAAACCATTTATTTATACTTTTATTAATTTTAATACTATATCATTAACAATATTCCAATTATGTTTAAATGCTTCTTCCTGTACTTCTTTAGATTTTAATGCTATCTCACTATCAACATGAAAGTAATAATTAGTATCAAAATTACTTTCTATGCCATAATGACTTAATTTATTTTGTTCACGCCATTGTTTATTGATATATAATGGTGTCCAATCAGATATAAATCTTTCATGGGTAGGATCACCAAATGATCTAACAGATGTATAATAAGGTGCTATCAATTCTGCTTTGCCACCTGGTTTTAATATTCTATATAATTCATCAAAGAATTTTATAAGTCCATCTTTTTCTGGACCTTTATCTAAAAAAGCTCTTTTAAACTCTTCAAAAGATGTACATTTATTAAGTACACTTTTTATTTCACTATAAGCATCCTTATGTGGAATATGCTCAATATAATGTGAACAAAAAACTTCATCCACACTATTATCTTCAAAAGGCCAAGGAAATATATTCAAATCATGAATTATATCTACTGCCTCTGTCTTTGCTATATCAACACCGATATAGTCTTCACTTTTTTTGCGATCACCGCAAGCTAAATCTACTTTTACCATACTTTATCTTGTTTACTGTCATAATGACCTACTAATACTCTATTGTCACAGGCAAATTTATAACCATGTTCTGCTGCTTTTCTAAAGAAAAAGAAATCTTGTGTCATATTATATTCTCCTTCTAATGGATCGCTACTCTGTTTTGTTTTAAATAATTCACCTTCTATGTTTTTAAACATATCAAGTTTAAACAAAGTAAACCCCATACCTAATGCACAGCATCTCTGAACTTTACCTGGTATTGGTTTTTGTGGGGTTGAGTCATATATACCTTTTTCTGGATCCCCAAATATCATTGGAAACCCATTATCACCTTTTCCCCAATATAAACCACCTACTGCATCATACTCATCTATACTTTCATATAGCTTGATTAAACCATCTGCTGGTGGCATATTATCTTCTTCTATGGTAAGTACATACTTAAATTTATTTAGAAAATCATTTTTAAGTATATATTCTATAAGTTTATTATAAGCTTCACCAACTTCTATGCCTTCTGCAAAGATTGGTCCTGCTACTAACTGATTCATTGGTCTTAACAGTTTCATCCACGATTGGACTACTCTTGTCGGGAACATTCCCCTAGTTGGACAGATTATGATTGTTGATAAATCTCTATACATTTTAGATCTCTCAACTCTTTCTATCGCTTTCTCAAGGTCCTCGTTGTTTACACCAACGGTACTTTCTCCTATTATCCTTGGTTCCATATTTATTTAATTAAAAAGAAAAAGGGGGATAGGGTAACAACCCGCACCCCCTATGTCTTTACTTATACATTAATTATACTAAGTAATCAATATAATAATCATATGATGCTGTAGCAGCTGAGTTTGAACTAGCTGACTCAACAAAATTTACTACACCAGCAACGGGAACTTGAATTCCACCTGTCGTAGCAAGTGTAAGAATTCTAGGTGCACCAGTTGCAGCAACAATAGCGGATACAGCTGTAGTAGCAACAATAGCAACTGTACCTACCCTGAGAACAACTGACGCTTGAGCACCAGTTATAGTAATAGCAGTTGGAGCATTTACCCTTAAACCAGTGATAATAGCACCAGCAGGAATTAATTCCTGACTGTAAATTGTATCACCAGTATTAGTAAGAGTAAATCTAACTTTCGTAGTCCTAAATGTTTTAAATTCATTTGCCATAATATATATCTCCTATATCTTTAATTAAAATGTAATATGCTGTAAAGCTTTCGGAGTAGAGGCCATCCATGAATTCAACTGTGCAAGTACAGATGTTAATTGCGTACCCGAACTTGGAACTACAAATGCAAGAGTAGTTGTAAGAGGTGCATATTTAACATACTGATTGTCAGGAGATACATATGCTCTCTCATGCTCAATATTAATTATATGGTAAGTAGCACCAACTACTACCCTAAAATCAGGAGCAATTACTGGGAATAAAGTCCTATTTCTTGGACCTCTATCTGAAGAATAGAGTTTCTCAATATCACGAACTTCATACCATGAACCACTACCATAACTAGCAGGAGTATCAGTTACTGATGTCTCAAATGACTGATATATACCATCAGTATCAATATAGTTAAGATTAGCAACAAACTCAACCATTGTGAATTTATCTATATCTTTTAAACTAGTTGTACATGAAGGTATAGCCTTACCAGTTAAAGTAATAATATCTGTACCAGTATCATATGACGCAGTTATTCTAGCACCACTATGTCTTGAGATTTTCGTAACAAAAGCAGCACCAAGAACATCAAGGTCAGTACCTGAAGCTACTACCCTATATGTGTGTGTAAACTGACCAGGATGTTCATTTATATCGTTATATACGATATGTAAAACATACTCTGTACCAGCTGCTGGAGTTTTACCATTTATACTGACTGCGGTTGACTGCTGTGATGGAGCACTGTAAGCTCTACCGGTATAATTCTTTATTAACCCACCATCAATAGGATCTGAAAATAAAAGTTTCCTTACACCAGTTACAGTAGAACCACTTTCAGTTACGTAGGTATACGTGTCGCCTGTTCCTTGACAAATATAAATTATATCGGAATCAGCATAGGATGCACCTTCTGCTAACACCTTAAAAGTTTTGTCAAGAACAACGATTTCACCATCGGCAAGACCAGTACTAGCAATGGTAGTGGTGATTACAGCACCTGCTACTACCTGAGCATCCCGGTTAATATCCTTCCCGATTAATAACTTACTTGTTCTTTCTAACATAATAAATTAATTTTAATAATTAAACATTATTCTCTGGTAATCACTTCATTGGTATATGACTGATATCTTGGTTGTTCTACATTCTCTAAAGCTATCTGAACAGCCAACATAACGATTTCATCATGAGTATGATCAGATAATTCACAGTCTGTAGCAACAAAGTTAACAGTACCTCCACCTACAGGAGTAAAAGTTGTTACACCTTCAACCCCTATAAAAGTAGTACCTACTGCATATGATACACTATTGTAAGTAATACTGCCAGAAGTAGCAGCTAAATATCTCCTACCTGGTAAAATATTACCTGAAGTTATACCTGTAACTGCCGTTGCATTTACTGGTATAGGCTCCTTGATATACCTTATATACGCAGAATTTATAGAATAGTTACCATCTGTTATAAATTCTATAGTATTATTATAGAACAGGCGAAGAGGCTTAGCACAATCATAATGTAGAATATGCTCTGAAAAAGGACTATCAATATGAAATCTGTATGTATCAGATGTTATTGGAGTAACCCCTTGTCTCTTTTGTACACTACTACTTGTTATAACAATATTAACTTCTTCACCAAGCGACAACCAATATTTGGCTGAAGCAAATACAGCATCATTAAACCCACTAGTTAATACATAACTATTTGGTTTTATAGTGCCTGCACTACATGATACAGTAGCTTCTCTGACTAATGTTTTTAAATCATCAATCCTTTTTTGTGTTTCTTCAACAGATTGATTCTTAACATTAGTACCACTATACCTAGTTTTTACAAATTTTTTGATTGCAGAGTTTAATAGATAATCTATTTCATTGGCTGTAAAAGCAGGATATTGGAGAGAATCTATCTTATCCAACTCCAACTTAAAAGCCGTATGCATTTCGCTAATTGTCATTATTCTGCAAAAAAATCATTAAATTTACTTATATCAACACCTTCTTCACCATCTTTGGTTTTAAGTGTTTTTACTGTTTTCTTTTGTGGTTCATCTGGTTCTGATAATTCTGGTAGAGGTTCAATATAATCTTTTGCCTCAATACCATCTATAATTGCAAGTTTAATATCCTGATTCTTTGGATTCTTTAAAAAGTCAATACACTCTTCTAAACTATTAGCAATTATATCACTACCATATTTATATACGTTTTTATTCCTACGTATAATATTTTTGGAGATAGCTTCTTCAATTAATACAGTTGTTTCTCTACTTGCATTATTAACCCATTTATCTAAAAACATTTGTGGGTTTTCCTGTATAATAGTAAACAGTCTATTTTCAATTAATTCGCTGCCTACATTATTTGAACTTTGACCAAATAACCTTAAACATTTACGCATGTCTGTTAAAGATAATTTCTTAAACTCAACAATTGCATCTGTTTTAACTTTATTAAATAAGTTTTCTTTCTTAGCTTCTTCTTCCTGATTAATTAAAAGATACTGTGCAGTAGCTTTATTTTCAAAAGTAGAAGTCTTTACCAATTTATGGTTTTTAAGAAATAAATACCTTAATTCATCCATAGGGTCATTTGTATCAAGAAACACATCTGAAGAACCTACTCTTACATAAAAAGTCTTCCAAAAATCTGATCCATTTGATAGATCTAAACCAAGAGAATCACCTAATCTCTTTTCATCATTTCTAGTTAATCCAGTATAAATATTACCAGATCTTGTATAGTACCTTGTTAAGTAATCATAACAGTGTCTATACTTCCTAATATTCGTCCATGTTCTTTGCTTAATGGGTCTTAATATTACTAACATATATATCTCGTTTTAAAACGGTTTAACATAATCGAGTGTTTAGGGGGGTTACTCACCCCCCAACATCACACCCAGTTTTTTTATTCAGCATCGCAAATTAACTGTGCACAAGCTGTAGGATCTTTAACCATGATACCCTGTTCTGATAAGAAGTGTACCGAATATCCGTCTTTTGCATTCGAACGAAGCGTACTGATTGATGTTGCAAAACCTGCACCTGGAGCTACAGCACCAGCGGTATGCCACATAACCATTTCACGTCCTTTACGAATTACTTTCTGAATATTGGGCTCACCATCTAAGTAACCATTCCAGAGAATCATTACACGGTAAGACTCAAGCGGTTTGCCAGTAATAGGATGTAGTTTCCTGTTATGAATAGGATCATCAAATATCGGGAGATGTTTGAAAGTAATTTCAATACCATTCAGACCACGATATGTAATGAACTGTCCACCAAGTGCTAACTCCTGACCAGTTCCACTAACAAATTTAGTGTCAACTAAGTAATAACCAGAAGCTTCATCTTTGAGAACCCTATGCCACTCACGCATAGCCATTTCACCAGCAAGAGCAAGGAACTTACGTTCACCTTTACCTAATACGTTGTACGACAGATCTGATAAGAGTGAATCTATTAAATCAAGAGTTAAAGTAGTATAGTAACGAATATTAGAAGGAGCTATCTGCTCAAGAAGACCAGCACCAATATATATTGGGCGACCATTTGTGTCAAATAAACCAACCTGACCGTTAGCGTCTACACTTGATTTCTGATAAACCATCATTCTATCTAACCTTTCATACCACTGACGCATAGCAACCCACTCCTGATATGTTGACCAGTAGTTAGTTGTTTTGTTGCTCTTAGGATCACGTATTTCAATAACCATCACAGATGCAAAAGCATCACCAGTTATGTCATACGATAATCTACAAGTAGTAAGATAGTTCTCCATTTTAAACGGTGTCGAGTAGTTGACGATATCAGCTTCTTCGCTGTATTCACCGTAAGCACTACCCATTCTACTAACTTTTTTACCTCTAGTGAGCAGTGAAGGCGGAATAAACGATTCATCTTTACCATCAGCTGTGACAACCGTATAAACAAACTGCGAACCATCCTGATAAGGTTCCCCAACGACACGTACCATAAATTCTTTGTCGTCAAAGGCTAATATTGCACCAGGTCCAAACCAACGATCATCCAGCCATAACTGAATAGTTGATTTAGCAATACCTGGAACATCGGTTGACTGAATGCTAGCACCATTCCATTTAGCACCTTTAATCTCGATGGCACGGTCATGTTCTATCATGACATCCCAACGATAACTATTGGATTCGACTGTCATTGTCCTACCAATACCATTCGTAAGATAGTCAAGAACGTTACCTCTATCATAAGCACCAAATATATATGATATAACTGGTGATACTTTATGAGGCTCTGTTGCTAATGCATTCGCCAACATCCTGCTATCAACTAACCCCGAAAAGTACTTTGTACGATAAAGCGTTAGGTTGTTTAACATTGTGTTGTCCATAATCTATTTACTTAAATTTAAATTAATTAAAAAATAAAACCTTTTCCAAGATCGCCTAAAGAACCTTTATCGGAATTGTCATCGTTTATTTGGCCACCACTTTTTCCTAGTTTGCCTTTATTCATCTTTATTTTTTCCTGTAATGTCTTATAGGCATCAGAAGTTGCTTTCTTCTTTGTCTTATTAATGACTTTGTCTTTGTTTTTTGTAAAAAACGCCACTTCAATAAGGGTATTAACGTCTTTCTGAATATCTCTTTGAAAACTTGTCATACCATTTCTATCAGTAGCAAAAATATAACTGAAGAGTTCTTTTTTGTCTTTATCTGATATTTGTACTCCTGCCAATTCTGTCATGTCCTTCATTGTCGAGTTTACGTCACGTAAGAACTCTTGTTTCATTCTTTGTTGTTCTTTAAAAACTTCTTCTTGCTCTTTTAATAGCCTTTCAGCATTCTTTTTATCGAATTCCTTAACTAATTCAAGTGCATCTTCAGCTTCTTCTTCAAGAACACCAGATTCTTCATATCTAGATATAGCCCTAGATATTTTGGCTTCATTATATCCTTGATTTAATAAATGTTGTTTTATAACAGCTTTCTGATCTGATTCTTTTTTAATATCAATATATTCTGTATTTATTCTACCAGAATATATCTGATCATAAAATTCCCTCAAATCACCACCTTGTTTAACAAATTCATCAAATCTTTCTACTTCTTCAGAAGAATAACTAGGTTTAGAATTATCATCTATAATAGTAGATAACAATGACATTACATCATCAACACTCTCGATCTTAGTTTCTTCATCTAATTCGATACCTGTTTTTTTAGCTAACTCTGCTGCAAAGAATGAACTGATGTCTTTTTCAAATTCATCGTTCTCATCTTTATCATCATCTGTTTTATTATCATCATTATCATCCTGATCATCGTCTACATCATCTACATCATCATCTACTTTTTTAGTAGTGTCTTTCTTCTGACCTTTATCTTTAATCTTCTTCTCTAACTCATCAGGATCAATATCTAAGATATTATCATTAACATCTTTTACTGGTTTACCTGGATTGTTGTCGTCTCTAACAAGCATACTCGCAAGGAAATCAAATCCATCAAATACACCCTTATCTTTATCATCAGCCATAATTATAATTATTTATTAGTACTGGTTCTAGGTTTATTTGCTACTTTTCTTTTAATAGCAATCTCTTTTTCTTTTTGTTGTTCAGCAACTCTATTCTTACGCTTGTCTTCCTCAAGTTGCCTTTCTTTTATTCTCTCATCTGCTCTTTGCTTATCTTTCTGTAGTTCCATTTTCATTCTTTCCATAGAATTATCTTCTACTTCAGGTTCTTCATCTTCTTGACCAAGCATTGCAATTGCTAACTGTGTTTCTGCTTTACGAATTGAGTCTTCCTCTTTAATCCTGAGTTCTTCTTGTTTTAAAGCAGCTTCTTGTTGAGCTATCTGCATTTGAGCTTCTGTTTGTTGTTGTTGCGCTTCAACCTGCTGCTGTTGAGCTTGCTGTTCCATTTGCTGACGTCTTTCATCTATTTCCTTAAGTTTATTCTTAATAAATGAAATATTATCACTAGTAACAATTTCAGCAGCTTCATACAATGATGCACCAGCTTGCATAGCAGGACCCATAAGTGTCCTCAGTTTTTCAAGATCTGCAGTTTCTTTACTAGAATCTGTTACAAATACATCAAGATCTGAATATAAAAATTCATTTGTAATATCTATGAAAGCACGAGAAGTATCTGGTAATATAAAGTTTATCTTCTTTTTATTATTAACAGAATAAGCATATTTTGCAACATCTATTAATGAATTTAACACAACCCTTTTTGCTTGATTATGTTTCCAGAATAAAGGTTCAGTAATATGTGAAGATTGTAATACCTGTCTCTCAACATTACCTACTAATTCTGAATGATGTATTTGACCTTGTCTTGCTTTAGACACACCAGATATCTCACCTACCATATCTTCTATCTTAATCATAAGATTAATATAGTCTGCTATGACATTACCCATTGATAAGTCTTGTGAAGCAAATTGATTAAAGTTTGATGGTTTACCACCTTCTCTACCTGGAACATCCCATCCTTCTTCATATGGGTTTACAAACATTACCCCTAAAGCACCAAGATAATGCATAAATTTTTCTACAGTAAAACCATATGTTTTTGGTATTTGTGTTATATCTACAACAATCGCTTTACCTTTATCTCTAGCGATCATCAAATCTAATCTATACCAAAGTACAGTATACATATACTGAAGAGGTTTCATTATTTCTACTAATGATTTACCCCTAGAATTAGTATTACTATATATTACACCTGTATAAGGAATTTTATTTTCATATAATGATTCTATTGATTGATGTTGATATTCTATAGGTTGAACACCTACATAAATATCTTTACCTATCCTATATCCTTCCCATATCTCTGATACCCATTCCCATTCAATCCTATCATTAGGTTGAACATCATAATCTTCATCTACAGGAAGCACTTCCTCTAATCCTTCTTCATCAGTAATAGTTAAGAACCCCACTTTTTTATAAGAAGTCCATACTACATGATACACTGTTATTTCATCTCTTATTTCAGTATCAGTCTCATGTGATGGTAACTTTTCAGTAAATATGATACCCCTACTTTGTGGGTCTTTACTTTTACTCATAGGAGAACCAGCAGCTGATCCACCTTCTGTTAGCTTTAATATTTTATCAAGATCATCCTCATCTAATTTGTCAAACCACCTATCATAAGCAGTAGACGCATCCATTTTAAACTCTCTCTTAAACCAAGATGAATCATGTATAAATTCCAATTCTGGATCCCTATCATAGTCACAATATAATGGATTTACTCTTTCTAAGAAAGGTTCGCCATTAACTATACCTATATAATATATCTCCTCACCAGAAATTAAACCATCTTTCCAACCCTTAAGAAATTCATTAACAACCATTAATCTTTCCTTAAGATATGCTAACATATTCTGTGCTGTTTCTTCTGCTATGTTCTTATAGTTCATTTTCATGTATTTCTGGATGGACATTAGAAATTCCTCATCCTCAACACCTGTCTGTAAATATTCTGCTAAATATTGTGCAAATAGAGATTTATACTCTTCCTGCATTTTAGATATTGCTTCTTCATTTGTTTGAATAACTTTAAAGTTAAAAGGTCTTTTACTTTCTTCGCCAATTAACAAATCTATTTTAGGTCTAATGATATTAAAGTTCTGCATTTTTGCAGGAAAAGTATCACCAACTTTAAATGGGTCTGTTACATGTTTAAAATCCTTTTCATCAAAGTTACTATTATACAATTCATAAGCAACCTTCATTCTTTCTTTCCTATCTTGACCACCAACAAGAATACCCATAGAAGAACGACCAATTAATGCATCTACGCACTTCTTACCCCAATCCTCTGTTTTCTTTTTCTTAGGTAGTTTTTGTACTGGAAAAACATTACCGTTATTGCTATATGCCATTTTACTTAGTTATTAAATCCAACCAATTCCATCTAAATCCTTGAACAAAGGTTCGGCAAACAATGCCCTGGATTTATCATAGTCTTTTTTCTTTGTAACTTGTACATGATATAATTCTTGTTTATATATCATGACCATCATTAATGCCATAACCCTATCAAAGTTACCATCCATACTATATGAGATAAGTTCCTCTAATAATGGTTCTGAAAATATTTTATGTAGGTTTTTCTGACCTGGGGCATATTCTTCGTTTAGCCAATCTTTGATTAATCTTTCCCCCCATAATTTGATTTCTTTATTCATATGTATTCCTTTTCGTCTATTAACAGTAGTCTTATTTTGAAGAATATCATTAATAACATCTGGTTGATCTGCTAATAAATACTCTTCATTTTTATGTGAAAAGTATACATATAATCCTTTTTTCTCATTTTCATAAAGTAATTTGGCATTATAATATTTAACTAACCGCCTAACTATTTCATAAAACTCTTCTGCTGATTCAGGCCTACCTGTATACTCTGCTACTGGTAAATCATAATAAGATTCAAAATTCTGGAATCGTTTATATATAATAACTGACCCCAAAGAATTTGTCCCTGACTCATCATGATCATATGGGTCACAGTTATGTGTAGAAATATGGTGTGTACAAAAACTATGAGTCTCCGTTTCAAAGTTAAATACAATTCCAGTATAATTTCCTTTTATAATATTCTTTATTTGGAAATATATATATCTATTATCTTCACTCAAAAAACATCCTGCTTTTGGTCTATTTCTAGTTTGTTTTATATTATTTCTATCTATTTTTGATAATTTACTTCTTATATCAAAATTACACATATTAGCAAATTTAATAGAATCTGTATGACCAAATCTTAGATGATAGGCTTCGTGTTGTTTACCAATTCTACCCTCTATGTTATAATCTCCTTCTTCTCTTAATTTTGATAAATTTCCTACTAATCCTAAAGAAAAAGCAATATCTTGAAAATCTTCTAATAACCTTAAATTCATACTAACAAATTCCAAAAATATATATCCTCTTTTATCTTTATATACACATCCATCAGAATCCAGAAACCCTAAAAGTAAATTTTGTTTAATAAGGTTTTCTTCATATTTAATATGTTCTGGAATAAATTTACCAGAAGCATATCTTCCAAATTTAAGTAAATCTTTTCTCAAATAATCAGCTACAAAAGAACACTCAATTGAACCATTTCTTTCTCTAATAGAAATATTAGTAGGATAAAACATTTTGACAAATTTCTTTAATCTTTCAATTTGCGATATGTTTGTTTTATCAAAACACACATATATCCTATTCTTAGAACACCAACCATCACCTAACCATAAACCTATAAACCACCAATACTCTGATATTGGGGCATAGTGTTCATCAGATTCATTACATAAATATGTATTTGGATATTTAACCCAATCTCCAATTTTAATTTCAGATACTTTTTTAAAATCAAAATTAAATAAATTTTCCTTTATAATATTTTGTTTATTTAAAGAATGATCTGAAACATATATTGGATGTTCTTTAGTAAAAGTAGTTGTTCTGTATGTATTAGACATTTTTAGAGTATAAGTGTCTTCGTTTTCTTTATCATACCTAAGTAATGCTTTAATATTAACTAAATTACCATCTTTATCAACAAGTCTATTAGTATAATTAACATCTTCTACATTAAGCAATCCTTCGTTTGTTAACACTTTTTCTCCTGGTAATAAACAACCAGCTATATATAACCCATAAGGAGGATCTTCTGGTGGATGTTCCCATATAACAACAGCACTTTTTTTATCTGCCCCTTTCTCTAATCTATACTTAGTAAGGTCTTTTAACTTATCACTAATCTGCCAGGTTATACGTTTATCAGGACCATATGTCAATTCCCCTACTTGTTTAAATTCTTTCAATTTAGTAGAGTTACGTATAGTTGCTAAATGCCTAATTAAATCTGCTTTTGGGAAGATATTACCTTTTATATTTAGTGTTGCTTCTGCAGGTGTAAATGGGTGTTCACATATATACCTATCTACAGCACTTTTATCAGTAGCACTATCAAATATTTTCTTCCTTAATTCAGTAGAGTACCTTTTACTAAGTCTTACATTTGAATTACCTTGGCTATCCATAAATGGTGAACCATGAAATTCTTTTAGTTCCCCATCATATGAACCTGTCATATTATAGTATTCTGGAACAAAGAAACCACCATCTTGGCCATAATTCTCTTCATCCCAAATGTTTACTATAGGTAAACAATTATATGCATCTGGTTCATAAAATAGGTCTTTTAGACCTTCATAATCAACTCCTTCAGTACCACCAGTACCATAAGCGATCATTAAACCAAATGCTACGTTTGAGTCTTCAACAGATGGTCTAGCAATCTGCCAGGCTGTCTTTAAGGCAGGAAACTTACCAGCTTCTTCCCAAAGTATAAGTTTACCCCTTTTACCCCTAGCTTTCTGAGCATCGTTCTTAAGAGTTATACCTATAATCTCAGATTTATAACCTACCTCTGTTTTAACACCATCTTTATCAATTACAATAGATGCACGCTTATGCATTCTAGTATCTATCTTTTGACGTTTTTTAGACCAAGCAGTATGTTGGTCTATAAAATCCATAAAGTCCCAAGCTTTAGTAAGTAGACCATCTTTGGTTAAGAACTCTGCTTCACTAGCTATTGCATATGACTTTGAGTCTGGTATTAAATAAAAATTACGACATAACATAGAGCCACCTTTAAAGGAGTAACCAGCACCCCTTTTCTTAATAACTACTAGATGTTTACCTGTATTTTCTGCTTCTTCTATAGCATCAAAATACGCCCTGTCATAATCATAAAATCTAGGAAAGTCTTTTACCCTAGTACTAACTGACCTCTCTTTACCACTACCATCTTTCTTAGTCTCTACCTTTGTAACAATAATAGGACAAAAATTTAAGTAAAAGTAAAAATAACCGGTTATATATTCACCATCCTCACTAGTATGACCGAATAAACAACGACGATACTGTTCATCCCAATATCGCCTATATTCTGTTGTACCAGGAGGGGCATTAGTATATCTACCTGTCCTCTGGAAAGTTAATGCCGGCTCCCTAAATTTGTCTGAATTATCAGTATATTTTATCTCTAGATTATATGCCATAATCAAAATCTAACTTAGGTATTTCATACATACCTATATCTGAACCACCTCTGGCCACAGTATTATCCAAGGATTCTTTCCTAACTTGCTCCTCTAGGAATGTTAATGACTTAACAATATTACCTACAGCTGCTAAGTTAGATGCAAGTTCCCTTGCAGAATATACTGGTTTACCTTGTGAATCTAATTGTTTGAAATCAACCTCTTCAAAATAAGTAGCAAGCTTTTCCGCTGCTGACCTAGCACTAGCTAATAACCTAGTATTAGTTGTTTCACTTAGTTCACGAAACTTCTTAATTGCTTTCTGTACTAATTCATCAGGTTCCCATTTACCATCAGGAAAGAAATCACGCCTTAATACTAGATCTCTTTCTATCTCTAAATAACCCCTATAAGGATTATCTACAGATAAATCGTACATAAAAACAATATATGATATTTCTTTTGTAGCCCTTAATTTGTCTTTATTTTTATCTCTGCGCCATAATGCATTAAACTCCGGTATAATTAATCTGCTCGGATCTAATGTTACAGCCCCATTTGAAATATCAAATACTCTCATTATAACTTAAACATTTTAATTTTGTTACCTTATTTAGGCAACCACTACAAATAAACAAGACTTAATTAATAGCTTTAATTAATCGCCATGTTTACATTTATTGTTAACTATAATATTATATACTGCGTCAAACTCTTCTTTATCCCTTGTATTAAATGCTGTACGAATATGTTTTAATATCTCATCCATGTCATTAAATAACCCATCAAATACATTAAGATAATGAGTAGAGTTTAACCTAACCAATTTTAATACCTCGTTCAAACGCCTAACATTCTCTTTATTTGCTATCTTCTTTTGTACAAATGTCCCAAAATATTTAATGCGTATTGGCCTATCATCATTAGGATCTGCCATACGCTGTTTAGCAAATAAAATTGGGTGTGATACAATATGTCTCACCACCCTTTCGTTAATCATATGGTTTAAAGATATCTGCCTAATTATCAGATCCTGTCTGTTCATCTGATACAGTACTTAAAGTAAAAGTTATCTCTACAGTATGCCCACTAGCAAATTTAGGTGCAACATAATCAGGTATATAATATATATTAGTAGCCTCATCATACCTAACTAAACCTAACTCTTTAAACTTAATTATCTGTCTAGATAAATTAGTTTTAGTTATATTGCATTCACGCATTATAATACGTCTATTCTCCGTATTAAGTATATTCATCTTAAACTTACTCAACCCAGAATTATTAACTGAATCGTTTATTTTAAGTAGTAACGAATAGACTTCGGCTTCCCTTGGGGAGAGACCGAAAATCCCATTCATTATTCGAACATACTCCGTGAATATTTTATTCTTCTGTACTATTCTCCGAAAGTTCATCTTCTACATATTCTTTTTCTTCTTTATCATTAGCTTCAACAATACAACCACAATCAGGAGTATCACACTCACCTATAGGTTCTATAATTGCATCTTTTATTGGAGGTTCAAGTGCTGGTCTTAATTTCAATGATAAATTACTTTTACATTCATCACATTCTAATTCAATATAACTCTCATCATTATTGAATAAATAAAAATTAACACCATGTTGTACATTACTGTGTAAAATCTTAGTATGACCACATGAACATATTAATGTTAAATCACCATATTCAAATGGTATACTTTCTGATTTAATTTCCTTTCCTTCCATATTATTTACTATTTTTTAACATAAGTTCTTTCTCTTCAGGTAACATTTCAGTATCTGATATTAATTTACCACCATACTCCATAATGTCATCTGACACTAATTGATGTACAACAGAAATTGTCAATACTAATGCATTCTCTTCTTCATATGCACTGGTATCACCTTTTAATTCAAAATCACGATAATATTTATATACTTCATCTACTATATCAAAATATAACTTACTACCTTTCTCAAGGCCAAGAAAACCATCCCTGTCTATAATAGTACAATATTCAAATATAGGATATACTGTTTCTGTTTTAGAAATTAATGTAACTTCTTCCATTTGCCTATTTTTTAATTCTTTATTAACCATATTTAATATCTCTAACCAATCGTTAGGTAAACCACCAAGTTGCCTATCATCAATATATACATCGGCCCAAATCTTTGGGTATGGTGAAAACCCAACAAACTCTATAGGAGCATTAACATTTATACCATGATATAATACATCATTCTTATCTAGGAACTCTTTAACATCATGCATTGTACCATCACTATAATCATCATCTGACCTACATGTCCAAATCAACACATAATGACCACACTCATATAGACTATTTATCACATCCTTGGCATTAGGTTTTAATGCCCCTATGAATGGATATTCATTATCAACTATAGTACCGTCAAAGTCTATAGCAAAGATTAAACTACTCCCCATCTATAAAACCTATTTTATTTTTACCTTTATTTGCAGGTAATGTATGTTTAACATCTGCGCTGTTCACAAATTTAAATATACCAAACCATACCTTTGTCCTAACTACATCCTCATTAAATATATCTTTGTCAAGATCTACCCAATGTAACCTACGTTTTAATAGTTGCTTTAATATTACCATATTACTGTATTTGTTACTAATATACTGGTATACGGGGATAACAAAAAAATGTTACATATATATACAAAAAACTAAGGTCAGTAATAATACTACCAACCTTAGCCTAACACATAGCAACTACTAACCTACAGAACTTGTTCTATACCTAATTGTTTAATTAACCTTTTCAATTCAGATTTATTTTTAATTGTACCATCAAAGATACAACCATTAATTCTATCTATTCTTAATCTATAAGAACCAGTACTAACCCAATACCTAACCATTATATCTGCTTTTTGAAAGTGTGGATCTGGTATAGTATATATAAACCCACCATTCTCTGACATACCTTGATCTTCTTTATGTATAAACCCTAACTCCGCAAAATCTACTTTATCTAAATATTTAACCCTAATTTCCCCTGGGTTTTCACCTAGTAATACCTCTATTGTTTCAATATCATTAGTATCACAAATTAAACCTATAAAAATATCATGAAGTAGTCGTTCATACTCAAACCCAACATGAAACTCTTCAATAGTAGGTGTATAATAATTATTTGTCTCCATGCTTAATTAAGTCCTTTAATGTATACTGCTCCCCCTTTGGGGCCTGCCAATTAATAACTGCATTACCACATAATATATTAGCTACACCCATAAACTCCTTACCATATATAATATACCTAGTTAATGTGCTTAATACAGTATCATAAAATGTACTTATCTCTGCAGACCTAATTCGTACAAATGGTACAGTGACTACCCTATCATTACCTTTAAACTTAAATACAAACCTTGAATCAAAACCCATTTCACCAGTATCACCCTGTACTGTTAAGAAGTCATACTCAAACTCCCTAGTGGTATTTGCTAATACTTCATTAGATATGGTCAGGACATGATGTGCTGCTACAAAATCCTTAAACCATTCTAACCATTTAATACATAAGTATTTGTTCTTTGGCTCTTTCTCATCCATTGATTTACCTACCATTAATACTATATTTAATCAACCTTAACAATTTTATATTCTTCTCCTTAACTTTACGGATCTCCCGTAGTCTCAGCCTTTGTAACTGAGTACTGTAGGGGTTAACTGATTTTGGGTCTGGTCTGTTCATAACATATTATTTAATATTTTTAACCTAACTTCCCACCCTAGAGTAATTTTATGATCCCATCACACCGCTTTTATGCAGCCAGTCACCTTTGACTGTAGCTATTTTGCCTGAACCAACAGTCTTGTGAACTGAAGTTTGAGGTGCTCATTTAAGAGCTTAACTTTTACCCGTGGCTTGCTAGGGCAGCTTATCCCCCTAGGGCATATATTTACTTATACGTAACCCCTAAAAAAAGGTTACATTTTTACGCCAAAAATCTCATAATTTGATAGCCCGTATATAGCTTTTCCTACATTAAATTCCACATCCTCTGTGTCTGTACCTTCGGACCACATATCAAATTTCTTCAACCTATTAAAGTTAACAACTACTAAATCACCAACCTTAATACCAAATTTATTATCTGCAGCAATGTTAAGTACCTCAGCTACCTGTAAATCTTTTGTAACCTTCTCCTCAACCTCCTTCATAATCATATTATCTTTTATAGGATCCTTACCCTTATTCCTAGGGTTGTCCCTATCTACAGTCTTACGCATTACCTTAGTAAACTCAGGTTCTATCACTCTGACTACCGTAAGATCATTCAATATCCTTATATCACTATAATTAACTTTCATACCTAATTTAACTGTGTAGATTTCTTAAAATATTCATAATTGGCCTCTTCCATCATTGAAAGGTACATATCTATATAATCCTGCTTCCTTACCCTAACATCAGGTCTAAGTGTATCATCCTCTAATTCCTTATATAGAGACTCCACTTTGTCCCTTAACTGAAAATAAAATAATAATACTTCTGCAGGTTTTACCATACCATAATATTACTTTATAAGATAGTTAGGCGACATTATTTTTTTTGCCACCGCACCCGAAAACAACGATCATGCTATCGTGCATTGGGGCTTTATTATTTACTAATTCTCCTTTGGTATTTACTCCAACGAATTTTATACGACCTTTTACAAATCGGATCTCGTTTGCGTTTGGCTGTATTGCCTCGTGGAATAGTTTTGTTGAAGTTGATACAGGCAATAGCATTACACACAACTTGCCCTTTTTACTTTCTTCAATGGCTTTCATTACAAACGCCTCTTTTAAGTTTCTACTGTATGGGGGGTTTATGTAATTCCTTTGCCCCCATTCAATCAGTAAGCCATCTTTATCAGGCGTTATTCCATTCTCGTTTAAAGGGCAAGGATCAAAGTCAAACGCAAACTCAGCATTTAGTTTGTCGTAAAATTCTTTTGGAGTAGCCCAATTATCACTATGGTTTAAATTTCTGTTTTTCATTGGTTTGGCGGCTTTGCGTTTTATATACCTATATACGTACCACTAAAAATTTTGTTACATTTTTTTTAAATTTTTTTGAAAAATATTTTAGAGAGGGGAAAGCACCCCCATTCAGAGTCCCCTATGCTCTCCGAGCGGGAAATGACGTACGGGTCAATCACGCTAACTGAGTGTCTAACTAAATAGCAAAGACAATGGCAACAGAAAAGAAATCGGCTAACGCCGACAAGGGTAAGTCTGCAATCAGCAGTTTCAGGTATTCGAAAGGCGGGTGGTGCATTGCAACGCTTAAGAACGGCGTGAAGGGTATCGTAGGTGATACCACAGCGTGTCGCTTAGGTGATATGCTGAGTCTCAAAGGTAGTGGCATGGACGTGCTGTACGAATACACGAAGGACAAGGACATTGACGGTACTACTTATCGGCAGTACAGACTTGAGTGGTCTCTTGAGTAGTGGCAATATCGGTGAGTGTGCTGAGTGGTGTAAAACCCACTCGCACTCTTTTCAGACAAAGTAATAATATCTACTTACGAAAGGTATTGTTACTAAATAGCAAATGAAAGTGCAGACGCCACAGAAAATGCTTACGGGTCTTTCTTCAAGCCAGTGACCTCGAGCATAGTGGTCAGAAGATCTGCATAATATATCCCTTAAAGGTGTCCTACTTGCGCGACGAGAATGCTGCTTGTGACCAGCCAAGATACGCTACGAGTTGAAAGGGACTTAATGCAAACATCACAGCGCCTTGGGATATTTTATTGATAATTCATGTCTAACCAAATAATATTACAATATAATGAACAAAATAACTATCAAAATGTTCAGAGATTGTAGACAGAGTTGTTTTGGTGCATACAGATATATGCACTTAATACAACTCAGGTCTGATGGTCATGCTTACACTGTATATGCAACACAAGAATATATAGGAAAGATGATTGAACTCTTTAAACTCGCTGGTAAAACAGTAGAGTACATTGAAGACCCATGTATTACAGTCACTATTAATGGGGGTACATGAGAATATCACCCCTAAATTCATGTCTAACCAAATAATATTACAAACAAATGAATAGAGTATTGTCTCTAATAATTGAGAACCTTGATAAAGGCAATCTTGATGTCTTTGTTAAGGTGTATAATGATAATAGTAAGGTAATGGACACCTTCTATACATCATTATCAAAAGCATTTCAAGCTGTTGAACTAACCACTAAATATGCAGATAGGAAGTGGGAACAAGCAGTTTGGTCAGATGGTGCATGTCAAATACATATTGTAATTGAAGCACCAGAAGAATTAATAAACTGTTTAAGAACATAGCCAATGATTATTGAAGAATTAAACGGCTATACTGTCAAGGATGTAATCGCAAGCGATACATTCAGACAGGTTAAATTGGTAATGGAAACCAAGATTATTATTGGACCAAAACCAATGTACACTGAAGAAGTCAGGACTTCATTCAAAGTATATAAGAATGGATTACTGATAACGATTACAAATAGGGCTAAGACAGCTCTATTAACATACAATCAAATATAATGTGTCTAACCATGAAATCGGAAAGCATTTTTAAAACAAAGGAACTAATTAAGTTCCTCGTAGTACTAATCATTTTTGGTACTATTGTTTACCTATTTGCTCATTTAGCAAGTAAATGCTTCGTCAATCTAATAATGATTGAAGATAGCAATCCAATTGCATTCGAGCAGACTCTCGCACCATTTTTAGGTGCTGTAGCATCAACCATTGGTGCTATATTCTTTGCTATTCTTATAGCTAACTTTATCATTAACTACGCAAAATACGGTAGTATATGGTAAAAGTATTCGGTACTATCAGGGATGCTGTTGACATGCAGCATAAAAGGGTGTTCAGATTTAAAATGAATGAAGTATTGGCTGATCTAAATATAACAATTTACGATATTGCCAATATATCCGTTCCATATGATGATGATCTTCAGACTCAATCATATGCTGACATCCTTAAAGAGATACTTGAATCAGGTGAATTCAGGCGTGTATTTTACAATCCTGAGAAAGAGATAATAGTATTTGGGTTGCACAAAGATGATGCCCCAAATGTCAAAGACTATTATGTCATCTGTGACAAAAGAAAGAAAGTCAAAACAGCTGTTCAGGTTGTAACACAATTAATGTTGTTAGAAAATGAATGCTAGGTCTTTCTTTCGTATCAAGCAGGGTTCGATTAACGCAGATATAAGGTCGAACAGGAAATTACCGAGAGATAATTATCAGGTCGATATATTCGACGAAAACAAAGCATTAGGGATTAATAGAACAAAATCCTCGGTATCTCTATTAGCATCCTTGAACTGCATAGTCTCAAAGACTAAATCCAAGGATAAATATGTAGTTGACAGAAAGATATATCGTGGTGGTGAGATTACAATCAAACCATTAGGTATATTTCATAAAAGAGAGTTTTTCCAATTGGCTCTCACCCTAAATCCTCAATTGGGACGAGACGAGTAAAACTAAACATAAACTAAATTCTATTTTTAAGATGAATCCACAGGAATTAAATGCAATTTACGAAGAAGTTAAAGAAAACTTCGAGATTGGCCCGCAAAGGGTAATTGTTGTCGGCAAAGCAAAAGCTGGCAAAGGCGAAATGAAATTCGAAGGTGACGAGAATGATGTCGACGCAGTACGAAAGTATATACGTGAGAAATTCTCGTTCATCAGGACAACTGAGCTCAGAGATGATCTCAAAAAAGAAGGTATGAAACCACAGCGTTTCTTCCATCTTCAGGTTTCAGGCTTTGGTGGTGAGACAGTCACACTGCCAAGTGGCGAAAAAGTAAGGCGTTCCAACAGAAGTGCTGAATATGGCTGGTATGTCATGTTTGAAAAGGCTGACGGTGTTAACTTCGATGAAGTTAAACAGTGCATCCTTGAGAATGATTTCAGGGTTATCGGTTCACCTGATGAAGGTAAAATCGAACTGAAAGGCTATGCTCTCTTTGGTGCATGGATTAAAGCTTATGCAGGCTTTAAATTCAAATTGCACCAGGTTGACCCTGCCACTGGCAAACATGTTGCTCTCATAAGCAATAAGATTGACAGAGAGACAGGAAAAATGAAGAAAGAGCAGGCCACAGACAACATGATTCGTTTCTTTGTGACCGAAGGTAACTACGGCACATTGAAAGCTCTGCTATCCAACAGGATTATTGAAGCAGAGAAACACAAAATTCAGGAATCTGCACCATCTGAAGACCCAACTGCCAGCAAAGTGGTAGAAAGGGAAAATGATGAAGGAAAAGATGCAGAACCTGAAGTGTAGTAAGGTAAACAGATATTTGGTCTAACAGGGGTAGAAATACCTCTGTTAGTACCATTTATAGACTAACACCTAATTTGAGATATATGAATAAAAGACTCATTTAGGACGGACAGCAAAAGTTGTAGGCAACGCCTATTGAACAATAACACAGCTTTCAAGGCACATGCCTACGGGCATGGTGTTATTTAGTAGGTAGGAATAGTAGAGTTCAAATCTCTCTCTGTCCTCACGGTTTGGTTAGACCCAGCCTGTATAGGGTAGGAACAGTCATATGACAGATTGCCGTAACAATCGTTCCTATCCCTATGCAGGTTATTTTTTATTGACCTATTTTTAGGTTTAAATAATTGAATCTAGCTACGAAGTAATCAAATACAATAAAAACAGAGATAAAATGGCAAAAAGAAGAAAATTATCAGAACTATTCACTTTAATCATTACCTTTATAGATAATGAAGTGAAAACCTTTACATCAGGTATAACTCTAACAGGGTCAGATAAAAGAGCTGCATATAAATCTGATTGGCTACCATCAGGTATCTGCGAAGCAATATATATTATGAAAGAGAAAAAAATAATATTTGAAGAAGAAGACAATTCTCTTTCATGGTACATACGTAAAAAGCCACCTAAAAACTTATCAATCAGGAAAAGGAAATATTCTTCTTCTGACCCTCAACCTGTTCCAGGGTATGAGGATGGTGATAATGTTTATTTGGGTGACTTTTGGTTTACTCCATTTGATTGGGTAAAAAGAATTAAATATTTGAAAAAAGAAATTGAACGTTTGCATGCACAAGGGAATTAATCCTTTCCCACTATATATAATCAAATCTTAGGTGTCATGAGTACAAACAAACCACAAGCGGTGAAATTCCGATTGTATTTGCCAGGTTTTTTAACCTTTGGGTGACTGCCCTCCGGGGCAGACATACATATGGTTAGATAAACTTATAAGGATTTAAATACATTTCGGTTTTAACAGAACGGTAGGGGGTAGACCAGTATAACAAGTCTATCCCCTATTTTTATGCCCAGATGTTGGAAGTGGTAGACAAGATAGACTTAAAATCTATTGACCATTAGGTTGTGCAGGTTCAAGTCCTGTTCTGGGTACAAATACTAAATCAATAGTTATGCCTATTAAAATTGAATTATGGCAATGTCGTTATTGTGATTATAAATCATCTGACTTTAACATAGATATAGTTACAGGAAAAATGTGTTTAAAAAGTAAAGAAAAATTTGCATTTTAAAGATTTTGCTTTACATTTGTATCAAAATATCATCCCTAGGGATTTATTCTCTAGGCCCCTCTAGGTTACGATCTAGGGGATTTTTTTTATGAGAAGAGTAGTTTTTCTAATAGATGGCTTCAATCTTTATCACTCTATCGAGGAAATAAGAGTGCGGACTGGTCATAGTCTTAAGTGGCTCGATATTCATAGGTTCTGTCTTAGCTGTCTTCCAATTATCGGAAAAGATGCTGTATTGGGGCAAGTCTATTACTTTTCTGCGTTGCGTAGTTATGCTATAAGGAATAATCCTGGAACAGTGACAAGGCACAGGGACTACATTGCCTGCATTGCCGATACGGGTGTAAATGTGATTTTGGGCCGGTTTAAAAAAAAGGATGTCTTTTGCCCTAATTGCAGAAGTACAAACACAAAACACGAAGAAAAAGAGACTGATGTGGCCATGGCAGTTCAGATTATGGATATTTGTATCCAAAACCAAGCCGATGCAATAATTGTGATTACCGGAGATACCGACCTTGCTCCAGCTATTAGAAAGGTAAGAGAAAGGTTCCCAGCTATCAACATCACGTTCGCATTTCCCTTTCAGCGTAAGAATTTGGAGCTAGCGGCGATTACAACAATTCCGAGCTTCGACTTAAAGGTTGAAAGGTATAAGCGATGCCAATTCCAAGACCCTTATACATTGAAATCAGGCCGAGTTGTTTCGAAGCCCTCAGGTTGGTAGCCCTTGCCGGTAATGCTTCCACGCACTTAGTTTGGAATCGGTCTAAGTAAGTCGTACTTTTGTTGGGCTTGCTTTTGTGTTCCTATTCCTTTTGCTTAAAAGCGGTCCATTGTCAGGGCCGCTTATTTCATTGCGCTAAGTGCTTATTATTGCTTAACTTTGGGTAAACCAAAATTCTTTCCCCTGATGAAAACAAATTTCTTATTATTGGTTCTTGCGGCCTGTGCCTCTTTTTCGGGCTGCTCTTACACGAAAATTTCAATGACTGACAGACAGGAAGAGATAAAGACCTTTTCCATTGACTTCAGGAAATATGCCGAGGCCGGGTTCTTGTTTACCCCCAATGAATTCCTTGGAGAATATCAGGTAAAAGGGATCATTACTGCTGAACTTCACCCAGAGGTCAAATATCAAAGGTTTAAGCAAGCCGAGAAGTCTGGTTTTATGGTCAGATATATATATAGTCAGAATGAACCTTATACCC
>Ga0209835_1000539_pt1 | contig 24717 bp, 20 predicted proteins | sample LakKivwa52mmetaG_FD_184138 | JGI IMG/M metagenome (GOLD analysis project Ga0209835, IMG submission 184138) | Anoxic lake water microbial communities from Lake Kivu, Rwanda to study Microbial Dark Matter (Phase II) - Lake Kivu water 52m metaG... | ecosystem: Environmental > Aquatic > Freshwater >... | reverse complement strand
TAAAATCGAAATATTATGAAAACAAAAACATTACTTATCGCACTTCTTTTGACAACGAGTAGTTTATTCGCACAGAAATTATACGTATGGTGTCCAAAAGACCAAATTCCAACACCGAGACAGGGATTTCTTGAAAAAGACACTATTGATTTAGTTGTCTTTGATGGTAGAATATTAACTGCAAAATCTAAAATTGAATGTACTCCTGAAAATACAATTTCACAGTTGACAGAATTCATTAAAATGACATATCCTTCTGCGATAGTAAATATTTTGAATTCAAGTCTTTATTATAAAGACCCCGTAAAAAATCGAATTACGATTAAAATTGGAATTTCAGCCTATCATGCAGCCTTTGGAGTAGATGTGAAAGTTGGTATTGGAAGTGTTGGTGGAAATTTTTCATATGGAGTAATTCCTGAAGGCAAATGGAATGCAGTAACAGCATATGCAGTAAAGATATATGATTACAGAAATAGTTCTGATTTGAAGAAAACTAAAGACATTTATAAAATTGCTTCTAAGCCAAATATGGGTGGGTATATTACAGCTAAAAACATACTAAACACTACATTTATTGAAGCAAATCAAGAATTATTATTTTTTATTGACGAGACATTTATGAAATAACACCACATAACATCGTGTATAAAACATTGGGGTTTAAGTGGTTAATTGAAGGTTTCTACCCCGCATCAAGTTCAATGTAACTTGACAGGAAAGTAGCCCGCAATCCCCAACGTTTCATACACGCAAAACGTTAAATTCAATTTCGCTTTGCTCAACAAAATTTAACTCCCGAAAAGCTCAATAAAATCGTTTCAAGCCTTTAAAGATTCACCCTCAACCCTCAAATTATTCCTAAAACATTATACAACTTCGTATGTCAAAGACCTCAAAGGTTTTATTGGATGATTTTTTCTTCAGCTTAGGTTAAAAACCTTTGAGGTCTGAAGCTATTTAGCATTTTTTATTTACATATATCCTCAAAAATCACGAACTTTGAACCGACTTTACTAAGCCTTTCTAATTCAGTAACTATAAAAGCAAGCAATAATATTTAAAAAGAAATTTAAACTGGAATTCAATAGATGAAAGCATTTATAAAAAACAAATATGGTGGACCTGAAGTCCTTCGCTTAGAAGAAGTAGATTTTCCTGAACTCAAAGAAGGTCACTTGATTGTTAAAATTTTTGCCAACTCAGCTAACCCTGCTGATTGGCATATTTTGAGAGGAAAACCTTTTCTAGGCCGCTTTTCTTTTGGATTATTCAAACCGAAACAAAAGTTCTTAGGTGCCGATTTTGCAGGAATTGTCGAACAAGTAGGGGAAAATGTTAGTCAATTCAAGGTCGGAGATAAAGTATTTGGCGAGTCGCTGTCGAGTGGCGTTTTTGCTGAATATGCTAGTGTAGCCGAAAATATATGTGCCAGGATTCCTGACGGAATAAAGTTTTCAGAAATGGCTTGCTTGCCAATAGCAGGGCTCACGGCTCTGCAAGCTCTCATTACACACGGGAAAATTAAAAAGGGAGAAACTGTTCTTATAAATGGTGCTTCAGGTGGAGTAGGACATTTTGCTGTTCAAATAGCAAAGGAATATGGAGCAAATGTAACGGCTGTTTGTTCAAATAAAAACGTAGATTTTGTCAAGTCATTGGGTGCTGATCATGTCATTGCCTACGACAAAGAAAATATTCATCAGCATACAGGAAAATACAATCTTATTGTTGATACGAATGGGAACTTAAATTTCCAGGACTTTAAACGAATGGGACAAAGAGGTGTAGTAGTAGGATTTACAACGATAGGACACATGATTTCTGTTGTTTTAAGAATGGCATTGAGTAAATTCCCTTTAAAACAATTTACAGCTAAAGCTAACAACAACGACCTGGAAATATTGGCGTCTTTATTAAAAGAGAATAAAATTGAAGTTCATATAGATAAGACTTTTCCGTACGAGCAAATTCCGGATGCAATAAACTATATAGAATCAATGCGAACAAGAGGAAAAGTTGCAATGATTTGGAGTAATGTTGAGGGGTAGAATGACGAATAATAATCCTATGACCTAGTCAGGTGATAAAAATGATGAGCTTGAATGATTTATCAGTACAGCCCGAAAACGGAAGTAAAATTATTAACCAGTTGTTGAAAAAAAATATAAAATTTGAATTTTATTTAGACTTAAAAGATGAAATTTGCACAAGTTTGAGATACTGAAATTATTGAAAATTCAATGCTTAATCTGACTAAATACATTTCCGAACTGTTATCAGAGCACGATTGTGTAATAATCCCTGAGATAGGGGCATTTATTGCCAATTACAAACATGCATATCTCGAAGGAAGTCATTTGAATCCGCCTTCAAAAACTGTAGCTTTCAATAGTAGTTTAAAATCAAATGATGGTTTGCTGATACACCACATTGCTCAAAAAGAAGGGATTACATATCAGCAGGCAACAGAAGAAGTGGATATTGCGGTTAAAACACTTTTAAATGTTCTTAAAACGGAGAATAAAGTAGTTTTTAACAAAGTAGGTGAATTACGACTGAATGAATCATCATCTCTGGAGTTTAATCCTTTTAATAGCTTTAACTTTCTTTCGGATGCTTATGGTTTATTTCCGCTTAGTGTTCAGAAAATTGTCAGACATACTTATCTGCCTCAAGGCTCAGCAACTGTAAAAAAGGAAAAGAAAAGTCAGCCACAATCCGCCAAAGCAGCTCGTAAAGTTCTTTATTATTCATTGTCTGTTTATTTGCCTGTATTTGCCTTGTTATGGGCATTTCTGCTGATAAAAGAACCTTTCAGTGGTCAGGTAGCCGGAATTTCAGTTTATGAAAACAACAGTGCCAATGATAAGATAATAGAAATAAAGGATGTTCCAGTCCCTGACAGAATAGAAGAAATTGTAAATCCGGAAAACAACAAAACCGATGAAGAAGCAAACAATCAAGTTGTAAACGAAAATGTTGCATCAGAGATATATTATGTAATTGGTGGATGTTTTCAGGATGCAGGCAATGCCGAAAAATTTAAAAGTCAATTATTGTCAGAGTCATATTCAAATGCTGGAATAATAAGCGATTCAAGGTTTAACAGGGTTTATTATGAACAGTTTTCAGATAAAGAACTTGCACAAAATTTTTTAATTAACTTACAAAAAAATGGGAATTTAACAGCCTGGATATTAAAACAATAACATGAAAAGTATTTTTTTACAAGCCGACACTGCCATGGGAGTGGCAGCAAGTACAACAAGCAAATTGAGTTTGCTTGATTTGACACTAAAAGGTGGAATCATGATGATTCCGATTGTGATTTTATTAATTATTGCCATTTACATCTTTATTGAACGTTATATGGTTATTAAACGTTCGGCACAGATAGACGACAATTTTATGAATAAAATCCGTGACCTTGTTATTAATGGAAATATTGAAGGAGCCCGGTCTTTATGTCTTTCAAAAGACAGTCCGATTGCCCGAATGATAGAAAAAGGTATTTCCCGTATTGGTAATCCTTTGAAAGATATCACAACTTCAATTGAAAATGTGGCGAATCTGGAGGTTTTCAAACTTGAAAAAAAGCTGGCAACCCTGGCTACTGTTGCAGGAGCAGCTCCCATGATAGGATTTCTGGGAACAGTAACCGGTATGATAAAAGCCTTTTATGAATTGTCGCAGGCAGGCAGCAACATTGTACCTGAACAGCTGGCAGGTGGTATTTACGAAGCCATGGTTACTACAGCTGCCGGGCTTATTGTTGGTATTCCTGCTTATTTTTGCTACAATATTTTGACTACTATGATAAAGAAAGTAGTATTTAAGATGGAAGCCACCACAGTAGAATTTATTGATGTACTTCATGAACCTGTTTAGTTATGGCAATAAAAAGAACAACTGACGTAAAAGCAGAATACAATATGGCATCTCTGACAGATATCATTTTTCTGCTATTAATATTTTTCCTGCTGTCGTCAAATTTTGTAACTCCTAATGCCATCAAGCTGATTTTACCTAAAGCAACTTCCGATAAAATGCCTATTCAAATGGTCAATGTTTCGGTAACCGATAATTTATTGTATTATGTTGACAACGAACAGGTTAGTCTTGAAACATTGGAAGGTAAATTAAGGTCAATGGTTTCAAACAAACAGGATATTTCGGTGGTTTTACGAGTTGACGAAAAAGTTCAGCATGGAGAATTTGTTAAAGTATTGAAATCGTGCAATAAAGTAACCTCAAGGGTCGTTATTGCTACAATGCCTGAATAAAACTTATATGAATAATCTTTCAAAAACTGATGATTTAGTCAATTCAAAAGACAGAATTACAGCCATATCGGGAACAGTATTGCTGATGGCTATTTTAGCAATTATGGCTGTCTTGTTTGGATTTAAATCAACCAACACTTTAAGCAATGAAGAAGGTGCTTATGTGCTGTTGGGTGTTACCGAGTTTGGTTCTCCTGGCGAAAGTACAACAGAATTTACTGAATATCAACCTGAAGTGAATCCCAGTTCCCCACCATCAGAAGTTATTGATGCCCCGGTTATTACACAGGAAATTGATCAATCAGAAATAAATATTCCAAAATCAGAAGAAAAGAAGAATAAACCGCAAGAAAAAACTGAACCTGCTAAAGAAGAAAAGAAGGCAAATCCAAAGTTCCAGTTTCAGACCGGAAACAACTCAGGTACAAAAGGTAATACAACTACACCTGGCGATCAGGGAAGCCCAACAGGTGATCCAAATGCCAATAGGTACGGTCCAGGTGGCGGAAGCGGTTATTCATTTAATTTATCTGGCCGGACAGTGATTCTTGCACCTCCTAAAATTGAAGATAATACCCAGCAAACTGCAAAAATTGTAATTGAAGTAACCGTTAACAGGAATGGAACTGTTATTTCTTCAATACCTGTGTATAAACATGGTGCAACAACTGCAATAGGTCCTTTGGCCGAAAAGGCAGCAGCAGCAGCTATGAAAGTTAAGTTTTCGCCTAATCCGGATGCCCCTGAAGAACAATACGGCACGATAACCTTTAATTTTAAATTAAACTGATTTTTACTCGGTTGATTTTTAATTAAAATAGTGTCTGAATTCTCTTTCGAGTTTCAGAAAAATAGCAATCATCAGTATAAAGGTTAATAAGGAAGTGCCACCCCTGCTAATAAATGGCAATGGTATTCCTATTACAGGTAAAACACCTAATGCCATACCTATATTAATTATATAGTGAATCAGAATGACCGAAATGATTCCATATCCATAAATACGCGTAAACCGAAATTTGTGGTTTTCAGATAAGCTTAAAATTCTCAAGATCAGAACAGTAAATAATCCAACCAGGAATAAACTGCCTAGAAGACCAAATTCTTCAGCTATTGTACAGAAAATAAAGTCAGTACTTTGTTCAGGTATAAAATTTAGCTTTGTTTGGGTTCCGTTCAAATAGCCTTTTCCCGTAAAACCACCCGACCCGATAGCAATAAGCGACTGATGCATATTATATCCTGCTCCTTTTAAGTCTATTTCTTTGCCTAATAAAACATTTATTCTGGTTTTCTGATGTTCTGCCAAAATATTATTAAACACATAATCAACACTGAAAATCAGGCTCACCGTAATTATAAATACGGTAATAATAAGTGCTAATGAACGCATGCGATCAGAAATAATGAAAAAGAAAATAACAGCTATTATAGTAATGATTACTGATGTCCAAATGGGACCGATAAGTAAGGTAACAATAAAAATTACAGCAGCTATCAGTGGAAAATATATAAACCATCCGGATAAACCTTGCCTGTACAATACCAGAATAAAAGCTGCAAACACAACGGCTGAACCAAAATCCCGTTGAAGTACTATCAGCCCGAGAGGAACTGCAATTATCATTAATGAAATAAATAAATGCTTTCGGTTTGCAATATTCACATGACTGTTGTCGAGGTACTTAGCCAATGCCAGAGCAGTTCCTAATTTGGCAAATTCAGATGTTTGCATACTGAACCCACCAATAACCAACCACGATTTTGAGCCCGAAATTACTTGTCCTGTTGCTAATGTTGCCAGCAACAAGAGAATGGTTAATGCATAAATGACATAGCTTAAATTAATAAATACCCTGACATCAACAATGACAACTATTCCGAATAATACAATACTGACAAAGAGCCAAAGCAGTTGTTTTCCAAAACCTGTTTTAAAATCTAATTGAAAATCGGAGTTGATAGAGTATTCTGCCGAAAAAACACTCATCATACCGGTTATAACCAATAATAGCAATACAAAAGTTAATAATTTGTCGTACGATTTATAAAAACTTGAATTTTGCATTAGATTATTCACTGGTTGTTGGTTTTTGATTCTGAGCAGTTGAATCACTTTCCTGAATTCTTAGTTTTGGTGAATAAGCATTAGAAAGTAATATGTTTTCAATAAATTTTGTGTTTTCATTTTCTTTACGTAAAAAATACCGTTCTATCATCATAAAAGCCACCGGAGCAGCCCAGTGAGCACCTTGCCCTGCATTTTCTACCACTGCGGCAATAGCTATTTCAGGATTGTTTTTAGGAGCAAAACAAATAAAAAGACTATGATTTTCGCCATGAGGATTTTGGGCAGTTCCTGTTTTTCCGCAAATATTAAAATCGGTAAAATAGGGCCCGTAACGAATGGCTGTGCCTATTGTCGGAACTTCTGCCATTGCATCTGCAACCAAATCGAAATATTCTCTGTAGATATTAATTGTATGCTTTGGGTACGAAAGTTTTTTTTCTTTACCGTTTTCTATAACTGCTTTAATTAGGTGTGGATTATAATAATAACCTCTGTTTGCAATTATACTTGCAATATTAGCCATTTGCAAAGGTGTCAGGCTGATTTCAGCTTGTCCAATGGATAAGGACATCAGGTTGGAACTTTTCCATCGCCCTTTCCCATAAATTTTATCATAACGGTTTGTTGTAGGAACAATTCCTTTGGCTTCTCCCGGAATATCAACTTCTGTAGGTTTACCGACACAAAAATGCAAGAGATGATCTCGCCAATTATTGTAAGCGTCATAAATTGTGCTAAATCGCTTATTGTCAATCAGTGCCCGGAAAGTATAACAATAATAGGCATTACAGGAAGTAACAATTGAATTATGTAAATCAACCGGAGAAGCATGCGGATGACAACCGATTCGGAGACTTCCAATAGCATAACCCATATTGCAACCATAATTAGTAAGAGGAGTTATAATTCCATCTTGCAAGCCAATCAGAGCCATAACAACTTTAAATGTTGAGCCTGGAGGATACATTGCTGTTACAGCACGGTTAAACAATGGTTTTGATTTATCAGTACTTAAATATCGGAAATGCCTGGCTCTTTCGCGTCCATGCAGCATGGCAGGATTGTAAGCGGGAACACTTACCATACTCAATATTTCACCTGTTGAGGGTTGAATGGCAACTACCGCTCCTTTTTTTCCATTCATTAACAATTCAGCATAAGCCTGAAGTTCAGCATCAATACCCGAAATCAGGTCAATACCGGGTTTTGCAGGTCTGTCTAATTCTCCTTTCATATAGCTGCCCTGTTCCGAATTATGGACATCTACTAATACATATTTTTCACCATTTATTCCTCTCAGATAGTTTTCATAACTTTTCTCAATTCCACTGATTCCAATTACATCTCCTTGCTTATAGTATCCATCCGAATTGTCAATATCGGTTTGTGTTACCTCTCCCACATATCCTAAAGCATGTGGAGCCAGATTTTGGGGATATTGCCTGATTGTACGTGGTTGTGCATAAAATCCATGATATTTATAGAGTACTTCCTGCAAAATACCATAAGTTTTAACTGATATACTTTTCAAAAAAACAGAAGCTTTACGGGTTGAATAATTTTTTACCGTTGTAAATATACTGTCAAAATCGCTTTCACTGATTTCCAGAATTTTACAAAATTCAGTTTTATCAATGTCATTTCTGACTCGATAAGGAATTACCATCAGATCGTAAACTGCCTCATTACCAACCAAAATTATCCCGTTTCGGTCGAATATCATTCCGCGTGGAGGATAAATGGTTCTTTTTTGTAGCGCATTGTTGGCTGCAAATAATTTATATTTACCAGTTAAAATCTGAAGATAAAATAACCTGACAAAAAAAATACTACTGAAAAATACTACAAAATAGATGATTAATTTCTGTCTGTTTTGATAGATATTCATGGTATTTATGACCTTCTGATTTGCATGAAAAGTTCGTAAATTAATATCAATATGGAAGAAAAAATTACTGAAACAATGATTACAGAAAATGTTCTTCCAAAATTAGAAAAACCACCAGCTTCTATCATGAAAAGAATAAAGTGGTGAATGAACAACAAAGTCAGGATATAAATAATAAAAACTCTGTAACTCAATAATTGTGGACTAATTAGTGAGTTTCTGTTTTCATCATCACTTTCAAATAAAAATGACAGAACAAAAGGTCGTAAAAATGCCAGAATGGTAGTTGCTGCTGCATGCATACCAAAGGTATAACTGAAAATATCAATAACAAAACCGATAGCAAATCCACTAAGCATGACAATATTTTTATTGACACCTGCAGGCAACATTAATATGATGAGCAAATAAAGATATGGATGAAAGCGATTGAATAGTAATACATTGTTGAGTAAAAAAATCTGAATTAGTAATATCAGCAAAATGTTCACAATCAATATAATTGTCCTATTTCTCATTAGCCATTTTTTCTAATTTATCTAATTCAAGTGAAGATTTATTTTCAATCAGATAAACATTTTTCAGATTTCTGATTTTACTGTGAAGCTTTATTTTTACTTCAATAAGGCTGCTGTTTGAACTCATCTTGAAATCTTCAATAATACCGATAACTGTGTTTTCTGGGAAAAAGCGTGAATACGGACCAACAACAACATGGTGATTTTTCACTACTTTAATTTGATTAGGAATATCCTTTAAAATCATATAGTCAGGCGATTTTCCGTCCCATGAAAGAGAACCTAATTCTCCCGATTCCGTAATTTTGGCACTAACCCTGAACTCATCGTTTAGAACCGACATAGCTAATGAAAAATTCTCTGAAACATGAGTTACAATTCCTGCAATACCTTTTTCAGTAATTAAGCCCATTTGCGGATGAATACCATGTTTTCTCCCTTTATCTAACACAATAATGTTTTTCTGACGGTTAATGGTGTTGTTTATTACTGAAGCATGAATTAAACGAAAAATTACTTTGTTGTTGCTGTCAACTACTACTGAATCGGGTAATAATTGCTTGGGTTTTAAATAAATGATTTCTTTTAATCGAGCATTTTCAGCAAGTAACGAATCGTTTACCTTCCTGAGATGAAAATACATTTTAACATTGTAAGATTTGGTATAAACATTACCTGTAAAGTTTTGAAATCCGGTAAAAAATAAAGAGTGTTGGTAACTCATGTATCTATTTATCGTAAAGAAGGAAATGAAAAGCAAAATTATAAAGAGGAAGGGGTAATTATATTTCTTTATAAACAAATATAGTCTGTACATTTCATCACCCCTGCATAATGCTTTACGAAATTAAAAATTTAAATCTATTAATATTTTTCAGAGCAATACCGGTACCTCTTGCCACTGCACGTAATGGGTCGTCAGCAACATGAACAGGTAATTTGTTTTTATCAGAAATTCGTTTTGCCAATCCGCGTAAGAGAGCACCGCCACCTGTCAGATATAAGCCGTTTTTGTAAATATCGCTGGCAAGTTCGGCAGGTGTGTTTTCCAGAACTTTTAAAATTGCTTCTTCAATTTTAGAAACCGATTTGTCTAAAGTTTGAGCGATTTCGGCATAACCAACAGAAACCTGTTTGGGGATACCGGTCATTAAGTCGCGGCCACTTACCTGATAATTATCCGGTGGATTGTCGAGGTCGGTTAAAACTGAACCCACTTCAATTTTAATTCTTTCAGCTGAACGTTCACCAACCTGAATGTTATGTTCGCGTCTCATAAAATCAATGATATCGGCTGTTAACTCATCACCGGCAATGCGAATACTTTGATTGCAAACAATTCCACCCAATGCAATAACAGCAATTTCGGTAGTACCACCTCCAATATCAATTATCATATTACCGACTGGCTCTTCCACGTCTATTCCAATTCCGATAGCAGCAGCCATAGGTTCATGAATAAGTTTAACTTCTTTACAACCGGCTTTTTCAGCAGAATCTTTTACAGCACGTTTTTCAACCTCAGTAATACCTGAAGGAATACCAATTACCATGCGCAAATGTGGTGAAAACAAAGTACGTTTACGTTTTACCATAGCAATCATGCCTCTTAGCATCAGCTCAGCTGCATAAAAATCGGCAATAACGCCATCACGTAATGGTCGGATGGTTCTGATATCGTCATGGGTTTTGCCATGCATTTGCATAGCCTGACGACCAATGGCCAGAACTTTCTTTGTAATATTATCTATTGCTATAATTGAAGGTTCTTCAACTGTAATTTCATCATTATAAATAATTATAGTGTTGGCAGTGCCTAAGTCAATGGCAAGGTCTTGAACAAATAATGATTTGAATCCCATATTAAAATTAATGTTTAAAATGTCTGTAACCTGTAAAAATCATTGGAATTTGATTTTTATTGCAAAAATCTATTGAATCCTGATCGCGAACTGAACCGCCCGGCTGAATAATAGCTGAAATACCGGCTTCATATGCCAGCTCAACTGAATCGGCAAAGGGGAAAAAGGCATCGCTGGCTAATGCTGACCCTTTAAGGTCAAAACCATAATTCAATGCTTTGGCTATAGCTTGTTTCAGCGCATCTACCCGACTGGTTTGTCCATTGCCTGCACCTATCAATTGCTTATTTTTGGCTAATGCAATAGCATTCGATTTTAAATGTTTTACCACTTTATTGGCAAAAATTAAATCTTCTATATGTGCTTCTGATGGCTTTGTTTCAGTAATGAAGTTGAAGTCAGAATTGTTTTCCAGTTTTATATCACGGTCTTGTACCAGCAATCCGAAAAGATTAGTGCGAATTTCTTCAACCGGTAATTCCGAATTGTTAATTTGTAAAATAATTCTGTTCTTTTTGGTTTTTAATATTTCGAGTGCTTCGGCATGATATCCGGGTGCAAGAATTACTTCAAAAAAGATTTTATCAATTTCAGCAGCAACTGTTTTATCAATAATTTCATTTGTAACAAGCACACCACCAAAAGCAGAAACCGGATCACTGGCCAATGCATCTTTCCATGCATCAAATACATTATTTCTTTGAGCGATGCCGCAAGGATTTAAATGTTTGAAAATAGCAAATGTGGATTTGTCAAAATCATTGATTAAGCGCAGAGCAGCATCAATATCCAGTAAATTGTTGTATGAAACCTGTTTACCGTGATGTTGAAAAATCGCTTCTTCAAGTTCACCATAAAACATAGCTGTTTGATGTGGGTTTTCGCCATAACGTAATTTTGCTGCACCACCATAGCTGTTTTTCAATGATTCGTTGTTGCCTGCCGATAAATAATTGAATATTTCCCTGTCGTAGGTTGAACTGATATGAAAAGCTTGAGAAGCAAGTAATTTTCGCTCTTCAATTTCAGTAAAACCATTTTTTTTCAGCAATATATCGAGTAAATAAGAGTATTGGTTTTTGGAAGGAACAACCATTACATCTTCATAGTTTTTTGCGGCAGCACGGATGAGAGAAATACCACCAATATCAATCTTTTCTATGATATCGGAATGAGATTTTCCTGCAGCCAGTGTGTCGGAAAAAGGATAAAGGTCAACAATGACCATGTCAATGTCGCTAATGTTGAAGTTGATTTTATCTTCCTGATCTTTCTGGTCGTATCTCCGGTTTAAAATCCCACCGAATACTGCAGGATGCAATGTTTTAACCCTTCCTGCAAATATTGAGGGATACGAAGTGAGTGATTCTACAGGGGTGGCTTCAAAGCCCATTTCAATGATATAGTTGTATGTACCTCCGGTCGAAACAATATTGATGTTCAACCTTTGAAGCTGTTCAAGGATTGGCAACAAGCCTTCCTTGTTGTACACACTTATTAATGCTGTTTTGATTTGTTTCACGTTAAAACAAATTTTTTTTTTGCTGCAAAGGTAAAAATTTTATATGTTAATACTAATTAATATGCATTGGAATACAAATTTAATTTATATGCCATCAGCAGAATTTAAAGTTTGACAATTGACTCGCTAATAATTATTTGATATTGAGAGTTTTAAATGAATATGGGAATCCAAGGTTGAATGATAGCTATGGAATGAAAAGGTTTTGAAAAGATATTTGCAGAAATCGTAATATCTTCGTATCTTTACAGCCATTTATGATGCTTTGATATTTGTCAGAATTCAATAAAATATTGAAACATGGCTATGCAGTCATGCTTTTTATTAATGCTTTAATCATTAGTTTTTCTGTTTTTGCCCAAAAACAAGCTGACAACTGGTATTTTGGAAATTATTCCGCAGTAAGCTTTACTTCTGGGTCTCCTGCAGCTCTCACCAACAGTGCCATGGTAGCATGGGGAGGTTGTGCCAGTATTTCCGATTCATCAGGTAATTTGATTTGCTATACCAATGGCTCAACTGTTTATGACAAAAAGCACAATATCATGTCGAATGGTGCAAATCTGATGGGTGATTTTCAATATGGCAATTATGGCCCTTCAGTTATTATGGTTCCGCGACCAGGATCCAATACAACCTATTATATTTTTTCAATCAACAGAAATAATACAGCTACTGGCTACCCCGATGCTTTACGATACTCTACTGTTATAACAACCTTAAATAATGGTGATGGGGGCGTAATCAACAGAAATTATATTCTCTCACAAAAAACTTTTGACGCAAAAATTACTGCTGTTAAGCATGTCAACGGTGTTGATTACTGGGTTATAGTGCATGAATTCAATACCAATAAGTTTTATAGTTTTTTAGTATCGAATGCAGGAGTTTCGACAACTCCTGTTATTTCAAGCACTGGCAGAACAGTTATATTTCCTTACACCTATTACTGGTGGAGTGGTTATATGAAGGCTTCACCTGACGGGAAGAAGATTGCTTCGACTTACAATCATTATTACCAGTACAATCCAAACGATTCAGCACATTGTGAAGTTTATAATTTTAATAACTCAACAGGTGTGTTGTCGAATCCGGTGGAACTAACTATCAGCCGATGGGGATATTATTATTTCTGGGGAGCTAAAAGTATTGAATTTTCACCTGATGGCAGTAAATTGTATCTGGGCGATCATGCCAATTACTGGCCATCATCCATTTTTGAAGTATATCAGTTCGATTTAAATGCTGGCAATGCAACTGCTATTCAAAAGTCGAGGACAAAAATAGGAGGTGCAGCCGGCAACTGGTGGTGGTACTATAGTGGTGCCATGCAATTGGCCAATGACGGGAAAATTTATGTTACCCGGTATTATTCTAATTATCTGGGTGTTATCAATGCCCCTAATCAAAAAGGCATTGGTTGTTGCTATCAGGATTCAGGAGTTTATCTGACATCAGGTCGTTATTCTTATAACGGTTTACCCAATTTTATCACTTCCTGGTTTTTTAAGCATCCCTTCGATTTTAAAAATGTCTGCTTTGGTGATACAGCAAAATTTGTAATTCAGAATAAATCATGTCTCGATTCAGTTTTGTGGAATTTCGGTGATACCTCAAGCGGTTCGAAGAATTATTCAAAGACACTTGAAGGAAAACATTTGTTTTCAAAAGCCGGAAAATTTACAGTCAGCCTCACCACTTATATCATGGGTACTGAAACAACTGCAAAGCGTGAAATTGAGGTTTATCCTTTACCAAATAAAAAACTATGGATTAATGATACATTTCAATGTCTGAACGGCAATTATTTTAAGTTTATTGACAGTACAACTATAACTGGTGACAGCATTGTACAGCGTATATGGAAACTTGAAGATAAGCTAAATCTTTTGGGAAATAAAACTGATACTTCAGTGGTTTTTAATAGTTGTGATACTTTTCAGTTAAAATTAACTTTAAAAACTTCAAAGGGTTGTTACGATTCGGTTTTAAAAAATCTATGGGTGAATCCTGAACCTAAGGCTGGTTTTAAAGCAAATGATAGCGTTCAATGTTTTAATGGTCATTTGTTTGAGTTTACAAATCAGACAAGTATTCAGTATGGGAATGTTAATTATTACTGGCATTTTGGTGATACTAACACATCTTACACCAAAAATACTCAGCACGAGTATCAGCAATTTGATACATTTATTATTCAGATGAAAGCCACTTCAGAAGCCGGTTGTATTGATTCGGTAACCAAAAATATTTATTTGCATCCTTCTCCGAATGCCAGGTTTTCAACCAATGATTCAACACAGTGTCTGAGAGGTAATAAGTTTACTTTTACCGACAGCTCAACAATCTATAAAGATGTTTTATCCTACAATTGGTACTTTGGTGATAACAGTTATTTTTACCGAAAAGATACTTCTCACATCTATACTTCAGATGATACTTTTTCGGTTAAACTGGTAGTCGAATCCAGTTTGGGTTGTAAAGATTCAGTTACTCATCAGGCAATAGTTTATCCTCAACCGAAGGCTGGATTTTCAATCAACGATAGTGCGCAGTGTTTAAAAATGAATAATTTTGTTTTTAATAATTCCAGCAGTATTAATACTGGTTCAATGTCGTTTTTATGGAATTTTGGAGATAACTCTTCATCCGGAAATATCAATCCAAATCATTCGTACATCAATCACGATACTTTTGATGTTAAGCTTGTAGCTTCCTCGGCATTTTCATGCAAAGACAGCATTACACGAAAACTCATTTTATTTCCGATGCCTTCTTCTGACTTTAATATCAATGACACTACCCAATGTTTTAACGAACATTTGTTGAATTTTACCAATAATACCACCATTGCCTCAGGTCATTTACAATATTTCTGGAATTTTGGCGATGGCAATACTTCAAATCTTGAAAATATCACAAATTACAGGTATCTGAATTTTGGCAACTACAATGTCCGATTAGTCAGCCAATCAGATAATAACTGTTTTGATACTTTGTTTAAAAAAGCATTTATTTATCCATCACCTTTATCATTATTTACAATCAGCGACAGTTTGCAATGCCAGAAATGGAATAAATCAACATTTACAAATCAAAGCAGCCTTGCAAGCGGAACATTTAACAGTTTGTGGAATTTTGGTGATGGCAATACCTCAGGATTGTTTTCTCCTCAACACAAATATAGTTTTGCAGACACCTTTAAGGTTGCTTTAATTGTTAACTCCGATAAAAATTGTTCCGATACATCTTCAAAAATCAATATTGTATTGCCTTCTCCTGAAATAATTGTTGGTATAAACGATACTTCCCAATGTTTTGAAGGAAACAATTTCATTTTTTACAACAATAGTAAAATTAAATGGGGTAGCATGAGTTATCGTTGGTATTTTGGTGATGGTGATTCTTCAAATGTATTAAGTCCGGCTCATTCTTATGCCAATGCTGATACTTTTGATGTGGTGATGATTGCACTTTCAGACCTTGGATGCAGCGATTCTATCCTGCTTTCAACCATTGTCCATGTTCATCCGATGCCTGTAGCATTTTTCAGCATTGACGATAGTGCTCAATGCCTGAATTCCAATCTTTTTAATTTCAAAAATTATTCATCTGTCAGTGCTGGCAGTATGACTTATTCCTGGCATTTTGGTGATAACTCAAACTCTACTCTGATAAATCCTTCACATCAATATTTGAATTTCGATACTTTTGAAGTAAAACTGATAGCTGTCAGCAATTGGGATTGCAGAGACAGTATTATTCGTCAATCAATTGTATTTCCTGTTCCAGAAATTGACTTTTCTGTTAACGATAGTGCTCAGTGTCTTTCAGCAAATAGTTTTCAGTTTAACAATTTAACCGGAATTTTCTCAGGTTCTGTTGCTTCATGGTTTTGGGATATGGATGATGGAACTTCTTTTTATTCAAAAAATATAAATTACAGTTTTACTCTGGCAGATACTTTTAATGTTAGCTTAAAAGCCACTTCTGCACTGAATTGCAGCGATAGCATTTCAAAAAAGATAATTGTTTTTCCGATGCCGGCAGCTGCTTTTTCATCAGATACAGCATCTCTTTGTCTGACGGATAATGTCTTTCACTTTACAAATAAAAGTAGTATCAGCAAAGGCAATACCAGCTCCTATTTCTGGAATATGGGAGATTCTGCCGAATATTACACTCAAAACACTACACATTCCTATTTAAAACCGGACAAATATACAGTTAAGCTGAAAGTGATTTCTGACCTACAATGTGCAGATTCTGTTTATTCTCAAATCATTGTTTATCCCATGCCTCTGGCTGATTTTACTTTAAACGACAGCAGTCAATGTTTTAATGAACAACTTTTTATTGCTAACGACAAATCGGAAGTTAAAGGAGATATTATCAGCAAACTTTTATGGTCAATAAATACTGATACAATTCTTAATTCTAAAACAATTTCAATAAAAAATCTTAATCCGGGCACATCCATACTCAGGCTGACGGCATTCACTTCACACAATTGCTCTGATACTTCCAACAGATTATTAACCGTAAATCCTTCTCCTGTAAGCTCTTTTTCGGTAAACGATACGCATCAGTGTCTTATAGGGAATAATTTTATTTTTACCAATAAAAGCAGTATTCTTTATGGCACAATGAGTTATTTTTGGGATTTGGGAGATGGTAATTCATCAGTTAATATACATCCGTCAAACTCATATTCAGATGATACAGTTTATTATGTACGTCTGATAACGGAATCAGATTTAAATTGTAAAGATTCGATTCAGTTTCCGGTAACAGTACATCCTATGCCAAAAGCTGATTTTTCATTTTCGCAAGCTTGTTTAGACCAGCAAATGAATTTCACAGATTTGTCGGTTATTAATAAACCGGATATAATCAATAAATGGATGTGGGATTTTGGTGATGGTACTGCCAATAATCAGAATCCGCAGTTTACATTTATAATACCTGGAAATAAGACGGCTAAGCTAACTGTAACAAGCAATTTTGATTGTGCTGACGATACTTTTATGGCTTTTAATATTCATCCTCATCCAATAGCTCCATATCTATTAAATGTCAGTGTTGATGACGATAAAGACTTGATGATTCGCTGGGAAAAGCCACAAAGCGGTACAGTTTTGTTTTATCAGCTTGAAAAATCAACTGATGGAAATAAATTCTTCCCTTTAGCAAAATTTAACTTTAAGGTCACAGATTATCTCGATAAAAATCTGAATGTAAAAAATAAGGCCTACACTTACCGGATTAATGCTGTTGATAGCTGTAATTTTGTTAGTCCTTACAGCAATACAGGCAGAAATATTGTTCTGCATGCCAACGACAGTGATATTTTCCCTATAATTTACTGGACTGCTTATGAGCATTGGCCTGAAGGAGTGGCCGAATATCGTCTCGAAGTGTTTGACGAGCCCACTCAGAGTTATGAAAATATAGGAAGTTTTTCCAATATCCGTATGTTTACGGATGAATCAACACTTAAAAATCAGAACTTTTTATGTTATCGTGTTCAGGCTCAGCATTCAACCCGACCAGATGTAATAAGTATATCAAACAGCGATTGCATTCCCACTACTTTATATGCTTTTGTTCCCAATGCTTTTACTCCGAATAATGACGGACTGAATGAAACTTTTACCATCACAGGTAAAAATATTGTTGAATTTACCATGTTTATTTACGATCGTTGGGGAAAAGAAATTTATTTCAGCGATGATATAAATAAGGGCTGGGATGGAAAATACAAAGGGCAATTGTGTCCTGCCGGTTCCTATTATTTTTATGTTAAAGCAAGAGGCAGCAATGGCCAGTTTAAGGTTGTTAAAGGTGGGCTTAGTTTGATTTGGTAAATAAATATTTTTCAAAAAAATATTTGCACAAAAGAAAAAACTTAATAACTTTATATTTTTAAAAATTAAATAAAAATCCTATGAAAATTGAGTATTATCCTTCCCACTCTCGAGTGAGTATTTTTTATGATTTAAATTGGTATCCGAAAAAATGTCTTGCTGTTTTATTAAGTAAAAGTTTGTACGTGTTAATCCTGCTGATATTCAGTATATCAGTAAGTTTTGGGCAACAGAATAGGATAAAATGTCATTACAACAATATTGATTCACTGAAGAAGCTTCAAGCCGATTATTCTTCCCCCTTAAAATTTCCATTGGGAGATATGACCTCAAAACGCTATGTTTTCCGGAATGTAACCATGGTATTTGATGCCGACCTCATCATTTCTCAGGGTTTCACCCTGCATCTGCAAAATGTAGATTTTATCATGCGTAATTGTTCAAAAATTATTGTTGAGCGAGGAGCCAAGCTGATTATTGACAGCAGTTGCATAGGCAGTTGCGATTGGGAAGGCATAGAAGTACAGGGCAATATAGACGGATGCAGCGATGATACGGTAAATTCGCAGGGATATTTAAAAATAAGCAATTCTGTAATAACAGGTGCAAATGTAGCTATCTATGCCGGCAAGCGCGACCGCAGTAGCCGTGATGTGTTTTACGGAGGTGGTATTGTGCATGCCTATAACAACCATTTTGAAAACAACTATGTGGATATTATGATACAGGAGTGGGCATTTAATGCTATTTGTAATTGTCAAAATAATCCACCTGAAAGTGGTGAAGCCTTTCATCACGAAATCGATAGCAATTATTTCGGACCCTTAAAAGGCAGCTATGTTTGTTCCGATTTTGTTGACCCGGTGATTGATGAGGTGAATAATTTTGATTTTAATCAATTAATTTGTGATCAATGCGATATTTGGAGAAATGCTTTACCCCTTGTCAGATGTCATATTATTGACCTGTCACCTTATCCTGATTTGTTCTGGTCAAATCAGCCACCGAGTTTACCTCCTGCATGGCAGGTATTAAATGGGTATTGTTGTAAGGCACTGTGGGAAAGCAGATATCTTCCATTTGTAAATGGTAATAATTGTACTTATGACAATACCTTTACAAATCCCTGTAAAAACCAGATACAAGGAAACAAATATCATGATTATACCCGTTAAACAATAAAATCTAAGAAGATGAAAAAGTTAATTTTAATTATATTTCTTTATCCGTTTGTAAGTTTTTCACAATGGATAAATTTTGCTCCTGAAAGCGCTGGTACATCAGGAAGTGAATTAGTTGTAATTAATAAAAATCTTTATTATTACAATTCATATAATTTAACTGCTGGAAGACACACTTTGTATTTTACGGATAATGGAGGAAAATCATGGGTATATTCCATAGCCAGCTCCAAATTTATATTTGTTAATGACAGCATAGGCTTCCAAAGAACAATAATAAAGAAAGCTCAGTATAAATATACAGATTATCTAAAAAGAACTTTCGATTATGGGAAAACTTGGCCTGATTCATTTATCATTTTGCCTGATACAGTAATTATTGATAAACTATATTCAAAGGCATTGGATGTTTTTATTAATATTTCAAGTACCAATAATCAGTCAACAAAAATTGTAACTAAACTTGGAGAAAATATTTATGATGTTATAAATAAATCTCTGTATTTTATCCATTTCATCAACGACAGCATCGGCTATGGTTTGGATAAAAAGGACTTCGGGATTTACAAAACAACGAATGGAGGTACAAGCTGGAATCTAATAAATACTATTTCGGGCAACTGGCCATGGTCAGCATTTCAGTTTACCTCTGAAGATACCGCTTATGCATTGCTGCAAAATTCAAATATGATTCTTAAATCTACCAATGGCGGGATGTCGTGGGATACCTTGAAAGTAAAAGATGCATTATATGATTTTAAGTTTATTTCTAATAAAATTGGATTTGCGTTAGGCTATGAATTACCTGATTATTTAAATAGAGCGTATTTTACACTTGATGGCGGTATTTCATGGAAGCGTCTGGGAAATGAAATTACCAGTAAAAATATTAGAAAGCTTGATTTGGTTTACGATAACGACAGTATTTACTTTTTCTTTAGTTTTCCTGGAGGTGGTGTTACCAACCTTTACAAAGGCTCTTTTGCCTTCAAAGACATTCTGATAGGCATACCTGAAAAAACAGAGGTCATAAAAAGCAATTACACCTGCTATCCCAATCCCACTGCCGACATCATCACCCTACGTTGCGAAGGAGAAATTCCCTGCATGGGTAAAATGTACATCATAAGCTTACAAGGGCAAACACTGCTCAGCCAAAACATCCAAAATCAGGAGAATGAGATGGATATCAGCCATCTGGCAAGAGGGGTGTATTTTGTTAAGGTAGTGGATGAAAAGGGGGTTTGGGTGAGTAAGGTGGTGAAGGAGTAACTCAATTTCTGTTCATTTCTTTGAAATGAAAGAGTGGCAGATATAAAGAACAGTATCTTGTGTAATAAGGGAAACTATATCAAATTTTAAAATCGTCAACCTTTCTTTCAAAGAGAGGGAAGGGGTAAAACTTAAGATTTTACATCCTGAACCTGCGAGTTATCAAGCTCATCAATTGTTCAACAAGATCGGGTTTTTGTTGCCATGCCTGATATTTTTCCTGCTCGGCCTGTATATAAAGTTTTGCTTCTGAGTAGTTCTGGCATTTTGTTAAAAAAGCAATCAGTTTGGTGTATTCTTTTTGGTCACCACTATAAAGCTCTTTGATAAACGATAATTTCATATTGAGGGTAATGGCTTTACTGATGTCGGTTATAGGCCCTTTTGCGACACTGTCGGCAAGTGGTACCTGTGTTTTGTTGCTGGCAATTTTTTCATTAATTGATGGTTCACTTCTCGAGAATTTCTCCAACACCGATTTTTTCTTTATTTGTTCCTGTGCAGCACTGAAAAGTTCTTCACTGAAATCATTTTTATTTTGTTTTTCGGGTTCAGGGCTTTCTTCTTTTACAGGCTCTTCAACTTCATTCTCAGTATTTTCAGTTGTCATTATTTCTGAAATTTCTATTGAAACATATTTCTGTGTGTCTGGTTCTGGTTGAGGCTCTGAAACTTTTGGAAACTCTGCCTCAGGTATTTCAGCTACTTCCTCTCCAATAATTTCATTAGTAATTTCAGGTTCCGGAATGATTTGTTCGGGTATTTCGGTCTGAATTTCCGGTTCTGTTGCTAGTGGAATGACTATTTGTTCTTCAATTATTGTTGCTTCAGCAGTTTTTTCTTCCGAAATCAGATTAACAATTTCAGTATTTACTGTTGGGAGTTCATCTTTGGAAAGCTTCAAAGCAATGTCGTAAGCATCAACAATTTTACGCCTGAGTAATTCAATTTCAATGTTGCTGATATTTAAATTTAAGCGTTCCAAAATGCCGTTTATTTCAGCATTTAATTGTTTTAACAATTCTAATTGATTCATTTTAAAGAAATTTCAGCAAAATTACATTGTTAACAGCTTTTTGAAAACAAATTTTTTCGATAGACTGTTGAAAACTGTATTTTTACAGCTTTCAAAAATCAACAATATGTTTATTGAACCATTGATTTCACACAAAACCAATCATGGATGGATTGAAATTATTTCCGGTCCCATGTTTTCAGGAAAAACCGAAGAACTGATACGCAGACTGAAAAGAGCAATAATTGCCAATAAAAAAGTAGCTATTTTTAAGCCTGCTATTGATAACAGATACAGCACCAATGATGTAGTGTCGCACAGTGAACTGAAAATACCTTCAATAGTGGTTAACAGGGCAATAGAAATTGTGGAACATTACGATAATGCAGATGTTATAGGAGTTGATGAAGCACAGTTTTTTAATGAAGCTCTGGTGGATATATTGCAATATCTGGCTTATAAGGGGAAAAGGGTAATTGTTGCTGGTCTTGATATGGATTCGAACGCAAAACCTTTTGGTATTATGCCGGCATTGATGGCAACTGCCGAATATGTTACAAAACTTCATGCCATATGTATTGATTGCGGCAGTTTGGCAAGTCACACTTATCGCTTATCTGAAGAAAAAGAACAAATAGTTGTTGGTGAAAAAAATAAATACAAACCGCTTTGCAGGCATTGTTACTATATTTTGAATCATACAGATTTAAGCAATGTCAGTAATGATTAATGAAATAGTATCAAATTTGCATAACCCCACTTTTTAATTTTTCAAACATGAATATTTTAGAAATCAGAGCTGTCTCAAAATCGTATGAAAAAAACCTTGTACTGGATAATGTTAGTTTAAGCATCCCAACACAGGCAATATACGGTTTGTTAGGTCCGAATGGTGCCGGTAAAACCACTTTAATCCGTATAATCAATAAAATTATTATGCAGGACCAAGGTGAAGTAATTTTTAAAGGCAGAAGACTCGAAAGAAATGATTTATTTAAATTGGGTTATTTACCTGAAGAAAGAGGGCTTTACAGTAAAATGAAAGTGGGTGAACACTTGCTTTATCTGGCAAAACTCAAAGGAATGAAAACTTATGATGCGCATAAGGTGGTAAAAAGCTATCTTCAAGAGTTTGAAATATCCGATTGGTTTAATAAGAAAATAGAGCAGCTTTCGAAAGGTATGCAGCAAAAAATCCAGTTTATTATTGCTATAATGCACAATCCTGATTTTGTTATTCTGGATGAACCTTTTTCAGGATTCGACCCTGTAAATGCCGAACTGATCAAAAATAAAATTCTTGATTTGCGTAAAAACGGGGTTACTTTTATGCTATCAACCCATCGAATGGAATCGGTTGAAGAATTGTGTAATTATGTTACATTAATCAACAAGTCGAAACAGGTGATTGATGGCGAAAAACGAAAAATTAAAGAGCAGTTCAGTACGAGTACTTATGAAATAAGGGGGAAAATTATATCCCCGATTACTTCAGATGGAAACAGTTTATTTGAAGTCCTTGAAAATGAATGGTGTGAGGAAGAACAAAACCATAAATTAAAATGCAAACTGAATGCAGGTATTAATATCAATGATGTGATAAATTACTTAATTAAATCTATGGAAATTCATTCGCTGAGGGAAATTGTGCCAAGTATGAATGATATTTTTATTTCACTTGTAAACAACAAATAATATGGGCAAAACAGGATATATCATCGGCAGAGAATATATGATAAGGGTAAGAAAAAGAACTTTCTGGCTGCTTACCTTTTTAATTCCATTGGTGTATTTGGCAATGATTGGCTTTTCGGTGTTAATGACTAAAAATCCGGGTGCTGAAATTCAATCAGTAAATGTTTATGATTATAATGGATTGTTCAAAGACAGATTACAAAGCAATGACGAAATCACTTACCTCTTTTTTGAACCAGGTACAGAGCAAAGTCAGATAGAGTTGCTTAAAGTTGCTGAAAATCAGCATGTTTTGATTATACCCAAATTTGGTATAAACAATCCGAATGGGATAAAAATGTTTTCTTCGAAGATGGCCCTGTCCTTTATTGCTGATAAAGTAAAATCGGATATCAGATTAATTATTAAAGACGAAAGAATTAAAGCATTGGGTTTAAATCAGGATATAATAGCATCATTAGAACCGCAAATCAACTTAGAAGTGAGTAAAATATCGGAAGCAGGTGAAGAAGCCGACAATTCATTAGTGGCGTCTATCATAGCAGGAATTGCAGGTTTTCTGAATTATATTTTTGTATTTGTTTATGGCAGCCTTGTTTTGCGTGGTATTCATGAAGAAAAACAGAACCGAATTGTTGAAATTATTCTGAGTACTGTTAAACCTTTTGAACTGATGTTGGGTAAAATTATCGGTGTGGCATTGGTAGGTCTTACTCAGTTTATTATGTGGGTACTGATTATATTATTGATTTCGGCCTTAGGCTTAAGCGATTTAGATATGCTATCGAAAAGTGCAACCCCATCTTCCGATCTATCAGCTGTTTTAAGCGGTTTGTCTAGTATGGATTTCACATTGATAATATTTGTTTTTATTTTCTTTTTTATTGGAGGTTATTTTCTTTACAGCTCTATGTTTGCAGCAGTGGCAGCATCGGTTGATAACCAAACCGACATGCAACAATTTATTGTTCCTCTTTCAATACCTTTGATAGTTGCTATTATTTCTCTTCAGGCTGTACTTCAGGCTCCAAATTCAAATCTGGCTGTTTGGTTGTCAATGATTCCTTTCACTTCTCCGGTAATTATGGTGGCGAGAGTGTCTATTGGGGTACCTGTTTTTCAACTCGTAATTTCGATGCTTATCCTGGTTTTATCATTTATTTTTACAACCTGGATGGCCGGAAAAATTTATAGGGTTGGTATTTTAATGACAGGTGTAAAAGTTACTTATAAGCAACTATGGAAATGGATGTTTTATAAGTAAAAAAATTATTTTACAATTCACTTTTTCAGTAACTTTCGTTTTTTTAAAAAGGGTTTTATTTCTTTTTTTGATAAATATTCAGAATTTTTCTCTTGAATTAAATTGTTGAATTAATTAAGTGAACTGTATGCCCCTCCTAAAAATTTTCCAGGCTAAAAATAGCCTTTATGCTTTGAAAATAACCGTAACTTTTCATAATTTAGGCACAGCATCAAAAGCCTCCAGCAAAAGCCGTTGATTTTTTGTTAATTCATTGAAAATAACCTTTCCATTATC
>Ga0209835_1000538_pt1 | contig 24736 bp, 34 predicted proteins | sample LakKivwa52mmetaG_FD_184138 | JGI IMG/M metagenome (GOLD analysis project Ga0209835, IMG submission 184138) | Anoxic lake water microbial communities from Lake Kivu, Rwanda to study Microbial Dark Matter (Phase II) - Lake Kivu water 52m metaG... | ecosystem: Environmental > Aquatic > Freshwater >... | reverse complement strand
AGCCCTCATTGACGATCTTGCAAAGAAGATTTCCGAGTTCGTCAAGAAGTAGTTGGTTAGGAGTTCTGATTAGTCAAAATGGCCGAACAAAGCGCGCCTGCAAAGGTCCTCGAGGTTCTCGGGCGGACCGGAGTCAGGGGCGAGATAATACAGGTTAGGTGCGAAGTCCTAGACGGAAAAGACGCGGGAAAAATCCTTGTCAGAAACGTCAAGGGAGCGGTAAAGGTCGGAGACACCCTCCATCTCCTTGAAACAGTCATGCAGGCCAGGCGGTCTGAAAAAGGCGGAAAGAAGAAAGGGCCTCTCGGAGCGTCCGGCAGGGGCGGCGGAGAGGAAAGGGGAGGGAGAAGGTAAGAATGGTTCTTTTGACGAAATGCTCCTTTTGCGGGGAAGTTGTCAAGAAAGGGACTGGAAAGCTCTATGTAAAGAGCGATGGCTCAGTCTATCTCTTCTGCTCCGGAAAATGCGAATCGAACCTGATAAAGCTCGAGCGCGACCCGGCGAAAATCCTCTGGACCGAAGGGCACAGGGAAAGGAAGCGGGAAAAGAAGGCGCACAAGGACAAAAAGCAGGGCTAGGTTTTTTCCCTGCCCCTTATTTCTTTTTTCCCGTTTTGAACAAGCCCTCTATTTCCTCTCGGACGGCTTTTGTCGCAAGGGCGTTCCGGTTTATTAGAACAGTCACCTGCATTTTCCCGTTAGCAATCTCGCTGAAATTCCTTATCAGGTTCGGGGAGAATATTGTCTTGGTTTTCGCATAAGTCTCCGAGAGGAGAGAGCGCATCTCGGGGGGGTTGAATATCTGTATGAGAGAGTCGCCGATTGCTATTATCTCGGGGCTCTCTGAAACCTCTGCCCCGAGAAGCGTCTTTATCCCAATTGAATTGTAGAACTTGGAGACAATGGAATCCAGGGAAGTCCTTCCTTTGCAGGCTATTTTCACCTCTATTTTTCCGGAAAGCTCCCTCACCATTGCGAAATCCCTAGGCATTAGGACGAACGGGTTCCACATGTGTTGCACCTTTGCCACAATCCGGATCTTTTCCGAGTTCAGGGGGGTGAATTTTCCCTCTGAAAAATTCTCAAGAAGGAACTTTATTGCCTCATAGCCTGACTGGAAATTGTGCTGGGTAGTGTCGCTATCGACAGGCAGTTTCTGGGAGCCCTCGCTATATGCGTCGGTCACGTCCCTTGAGAACCGCCCGATTCTGTTCAGCCAGTCGAGGTTTATTGAATAGTCGAGCCCGCTCTTCTCGAGAATCCCCTCCTCAACCATCTGGATTACCGCCTTGTGAGCCGCCTGATAAGTGATGTCTGAGCCCTTTTCTTTCGTCAGGCGGTTGTATATTTTCCTGCAGGAGAGGGGCCACTCTTTTGAGAGAATTCCCACTATCTGGCTTTTGGTCGACTTTCCCCCGGGAAGGGAGGCAACCCCGACGTCTGACGCGGTTGGCATTGTTCCTCTCCGGGAGAGATGCCCTTTAATAGGTTTTCAGTAGGGGAGAGGGGACGGCGCGGGAGTGCCCCCTTCGCCTGCCGGCCTATTCGCGCGGTCAGCCCCGTTTTTCATATAATGCTTTGAGAGTGAATTGGCAAGCCCTATCAGGAATTGTCCCCTGCCAATTATCGTGTCCTCAATATGCTTGCAATAGACGCCTGAGAGCTCTTCAAGAACGCCTGGCTCCTTGTATTTCGCGGGCATTCCGGAAGTTATTGCCGGATTTCCCTGCGCTCTCAGCGAATGATCTTCCCTGAATGCTGCTTTCATTTTGGAGAGGCCTTCCGGGAGAGAATTGAAATCCTCTCTTGAGAGGCCCGCTATCTCGGTCGCATATATTCCGACCATTCCGTCCAGATGGGCGTCAGGGGTTGCGACAACTGCGGGGATATATCCCCCGTTTCGGGCGCGCCTTTCATATTCGGCAAGCTCCTTGTGCCTTATTATTCCGACGCCCCGCGCAGTCTCGGGGATTGCCCCGTATTTGGCCCCGGTCTCCCTGACGAACGTGAGGAAAAGCGCCTCCTCCCCGTTGCCCCCAGTCTCCCTCGCGTCCGCGCCCCAGCCGAATTTCTTTCCGGCTCCGGTGTATATTGTCCCCGGATGCGGGACAACTGTGACAATGTTCTCCTTTCCTGCCAAGTATTCGAGCAGCGAGTCGAGTTTCGCCTTTCTCATGCGGTCAACATAATCGAAATGGACTGCGAGGGCGGCTTCCCTCTCCCTCAGGGTGCCTTTCGCTCCATTGAAATCAGAGACAAGGGAATCGAATTTATCGTCCCTGAAAAAGCCGGAATAGTCGGAATAGTCAGAGCCTATTATCACCACATGTATCCCGTTTTGGACTTCTGCTTCGACCCCGGGTATTACAATTGGCTTTCCGGGAGAGCCGTCATACCCGAGCTTCTTTGCCTCTTCCACCGCATACCAGCCTAGGCCCGTTCCGAAAGGCCTTCCGTCAAGGTCTTCGGAAAATGAGAGGGATTTTCTCGATGCGTGGTCTGAAACAACTATTGCGTCAAGACCCTCCTTCTCCGCGGCCGAGAGCATCTCAGGAAGAGTTGAGAGCCCGTCGCTCCCGTGGACATATTCGTCAGTCTGCTTTGTGTGGGTGTGGAGAGCGATTCGAAACCCGCTTCTCTCGTCAGGAAGGGTTTCCCCGAGAACATATTCCTTGAATGCTTCCCCGTCGCCTAGCTCGCTATTGTGGAATTTGGAATAGTCCCGAAGCTCAGAGAGGGAGAAGAACCTGCCCGTCCGCGCAATATCAACTGCGGTAGCAAGGCTCGAGAGGAGGCCTTTTCTTCTCTTGGAATTTTTTACCATATTCCCAAGAGGGTCTTTTGGCGGTAAATATCTGCTTGGTTTAGGGAAAAATCAACCCCTGGGTTGATATTGGTTGTATTGTTTTGAAACGCCCAGAGGAGACTGGCCACTATTTGTCAAGCGAATCTATTATCGCACTTGAACTGAACCGTCCGAACTTGCGCTTGAGCCTTGCGATTTTAACCGGCTTTTTCATTGAAATTTTCGATAGTGTTTTTCGGATTTCCGCTATTTTCGGCTGATCGGGCCCGAGGAAAATGATGTCGGGCATTATTTTGGCAATCCCTCCGAGAATTCCCTTTTTCCCGCCGAGCACTGCCCGCTTCACAATTCGGAGGGATTGGACCTGGGCGAGCCTGAGCCGTTCCGGAACAACCCTCTCTCCGCCCCGCGCCCGTTTGGCGTTCCCATCCCTTGACACGACAACGTTGACATCGCCCAATTCCGCCGCTTTTTTCAGGAAATGGATATGGCCCGGATGGATGTATTGAAAAGTTCCGCCCACAAGGACGATTTTCCTCCTCTTTTTCCCGGACATTGTCAGCAATTGCCCGATTCGGCTATTATTAAAAAGAGCGTTTTCAGATAGGCGTAAAATGGCCGAAGGAGGAGAGGCGGATTCACGCCAGGAGATTCGCTCGCCAATAGTCACTTTTCTCGGCCACGTTGACCACGGAAAAACCTCCCTCCTTGACGCAATAAGGAATTCCTCTGTTCTGACAAGGGAAGTCGGGGGAATAACGCAGATGATTGGGGCCTCCGAAATTCCCGCGCGCTACATTAACGAGAAATGCGGGGACATTCTCGCGCTCCTAAAGACCGAGATAACAATTCCGGGAATCCTTGTACTCGACACTCCCGGTCACAAGGCGTTCCTCAACCTCAGGAAAAGGGGAGGGGAATTGGCGGATATTGCGGTTCTTGTGGTCGATGTCAAGGAGGGTTTTCAGCCCCAGACAGTCGAATCCTTGAAAATATTAAAGCACAACAAGACGCCCTTCATTGTCGCCGCAACGAAAATCGACCTCCTGTTCGGCTGGCAGTCTGAGCCTGGCTCCTTCATTGGGAACGTGAGAAAGCGCTCAAAGGACGCACTCTTCAAGCTCGACGAAAAGCTCTACAATATTGTCGGGGAGATTGGAAAGGAGGGCCTTGATTCCGAAAGGTATGACCGGGTCTCTGATTTCACGAAAACAATTGCAATAGTTCCGGTTAGCGCAAAGACTGGGGAAGGGATACCCGATCTCCTGGCATTGGTTGCCGGCCTCTCCCAGAAATTCCTCTCAAAAAGCCTTGAAATAAACCCTTCCCTTCCGGCAAAGGGAACTGTCCTTGAGGTCAAGCAGGACAAGGGAATGTGCACAGGCCTTGACGCGGTTATTTACGACGGCAACCTGAACGTGGGCGATACTATCTCGGTCGGCGGGATGGAGGGTGTTGTGGAAATAAAGGTCCGGGCGCTCCTGAAACCAAAGCCCCTAGACGAGATACGCGACCCGAAAGAGAGCTTTGAGAACGTGAAAAAAATCGTTGCTGCGTCCGCAGTGAAAATTGTTGCCTCAGGATGCGACAATGTGATGGCGGGAAGCCTAATTTTGGGGGGGGAGGGGGCAAAGGACGAAATACAAAAGCAGTTGGAGCAGGTAAACATCAAGACGGAAAAGCTCGGAGTTGTAATCAAGGCGGACTCGATAGGCTCCCTTGAGGCAATGGGCGCCCTCCTATTGGAGAGCAAAATCAGGGTCAAAAGCTATGGTATTGGAAACATCTCCAGGAAGGACGTTGTCGAGGCGGAGGAGCTCGGGAAAACTGACGAATTCTCAGGGGTAATTCTCGGCTTTCTAGTCACTGCCAATTCGGAAGCGGAGGCGCTCGCAAAGGAAAGAAAAGTCCCGATAATATTGAGCGACGTTGTCTACAAAATTGCCGAAGGCTACCAGGAGTTTGTCAGGGAAAAGACTGAAGAGAAGAAAAAGAGGGAGCTTGAAGGGATTCCTCGAGGGGCGCGGTTTTCCGTTCTTCCCGGATACATTTTCCGCCAGTCAAAGCCGGCAGTCGTCGGTGTCGAGATACAGGCCGGCATATTGAAGAAGGGTTTCAAATTGACAAAGGAGGACGGCTCGAACTTGGGGGTCCTCTCAGACATCCAGGTTGACGGGAAATCCGTTGAATCGGCTGAAAAGGGCAAGAGGTGCGCGGTCTCAATTGAGGGCGCGGTTATTGGGAGAAGCCTCTTTGAGCAAGACGTCTGCTTTGCGACAATCCCGGAAGACGTCTTCAAGAAGCTCCTTGAGAACAAAAAGCTCATTTCGTCAGACGAGCTAGAGGCTCTGGAGGGGTTTGCGGCAATTATGAGGAAATCAACCCCTTCCTGGGGAATGAGATGGGGCTGAGCCCGCAGGCAAACCCCCTCCGTCTGACCACTGGAGAAGACCGCTACATCGCGCGCAAGTAAGCTTTGCCAGAGTCGCAAAAAAGAACAACAATTAAAAACCCAGGTACACAATTTGTACCGGTGATTTCTGGAAATGGCTGAAATATCGGGAAAAATTGCGAACGCGTGCTCGAAACAAATGAAAGCGGAGTTCGACTCCGCATATATCTATCTTGGGATGTCTGGCTTCTTTGAGGAGAGGGGACTATCCGGAATGGCGAAATGGATGCTCGCCCAGTTCAAGGAGGAGCAGGAGCACGGCCTCAAGTTCTTCAGGCACGCCTATGAGCGGGGAGGGAAAATAGAGCTTTTGGAGGTTTCAGCGCCTAAAAGGGCGTCTTGGAAAAGTCCTATCGAGGTCTTCGAGTCCGCATATGCCCATGAAAAGGCGGTGACTGGGATGATTTATTCCTTGATGGATCTCGCAAGAAAGGAAGGCGATTACGCTTTTGAAAACCTCCTCCAGTGGTTCGTAAACGAGCAAATTGAGGAAGAGGCGCAGGTGGCGGAAATTGTCTCCCGCCTGAAGCTAGGAGGGGAAGACGCCCTCCTGATTGTCGATAGCGAGCTAGGTAAAAGGTCCTCAGAGTGAAGGGAAAAAACTCCGTCGGAAAGGATTAAAAACCCCTCTTTCAGTCCGGTTTCATGGTTGACATAAGGCTCGTAGTTGGCGATCCATCCACCAAGAAAACAAAGCAAAAAGTCCTGACTCCGGCGGAAGCCCAAAAGCTCTCCGGGCTTAAAGTCGGCTCCGCCCTCAAAGGCGACGGTGTCGGCCTCCCGGGATATGAATTGATAATTACCGGCGGTTCTGACAGGGACGGATTTCCAATGAGGAAGGGGGTTCCGGGAGTCGGAAAACACAAGCCAATTCTCTCCGGAGGCGTAGGCTTCCACCCGAAAAAGGACGGAGAGAGACGGAAAATCACCGTCCACTCTGAGAACATTGACGCAATAATTGCGCAGGTCAATGTGAAGGTTGTGAAATCTGGGGAAAAATCCCTAGACGAGCTTATACAATCCGGGTCAAAAGATGAAGGCAAGTAAGCCCACTACCGCATCCGGAGCTTCCGCCAAAAAATCTTTGGCGGGGGGGAAACCAAAGGCTGACCGGCCGGAGCATTCTGAAGAGAGCCTTATTCCGGTAATTAACATCGGGACTAGCGGGCAGATTGACCACGGAAAAACGACTGTGACAAAAGCGATTACCGGCAAATGGGCGGACATCCATTCTGAAGAACTGAAACGGGGGATGACAATCAGGCTCGGATATGCCGATGTCTCATTCAGGAAATGCCCGAAATGCGACAAGCCCGACTGCTACACAGTTGAGGAAAAATGCCCGAAATGCGGGGAGAAGACCGCCCTTTTGAGAGTCGCATCCTTCGTCGACGCTCCCGGCCACGAGGCCCTGATGAGCACAATGCTTGCGGGGGCGGCAATTATGGACGGCGCGCTATTGATAATTTCGGCAAAAGACAAATGTCCGCAGCCCCAGACAAAGGAGCACGTCTCGGCCCTGAAAATAATGGGCGTGAAAAACCTCCTCGTAATCCAGAACAAGATTGACCTCGTTGACGAAAAGCGGGCGGGGGAGAGCGTGAAGGAAATAACGAAATTCCTCTCCGAATACGGCTTTGAGAACGTCCCGATTGTCCCCATTTCCGCGCTTCACGGGGCGAATGTGGACATTGTCCTTGAGGCAATTGACCGCTTCCTCCCGACTCCGGTTCATGACTCTGAAAAGAAGCCGAAATTCCTGGTTGCCCGTAGCTTTGACATTAACAAGCCGGGCACTGACTATAAGAAATTGAAGGGCGGGATTCTCGGGGGCGCGCTCGTCTGCGGAAGCCTCTCCGTCGGGGACGAGATAGAAATCCTTCCGGGCTTTCGGTTTGAAGAGGGCGGGAAAACCAAGTGGGTTCCCCTGAAAACCAAAATCACTAGCCTCTCTGTCGGAAAGGCAATGGTTGAGAGTGCGAAACCGGGCGGAAGCCTCGGGATTGGGACAACTCTTGACCCCTCGCTAACTAAATCCGATTCCCTTGCCGGAATGGTTGTCGGGCTTGTTGGGAATCTTCCGCCAATAAAGAACGCCCTCAAAATGGAGGTCTCCCTCCTCTCCCACGTTGTCGGAACCGAATCTGAAATTGCAGTCGAGCCCCTGAAAATAAACGAGCCCCTCCTCCTGAACATAAACTCGGGGATGACCAGCGGGATTGTCTCGGAAGTGAAGGGGAAAAAGGCGGCAGTGGCGTTAAAAGTCCCGGTCTGCGCGGATGTTGGAGACAGGGTCGCAATATCAAGAAGGGTCGGCCAGAGATGGAGATTAATTGGCCACGGAATACTTATCTGAGTCGGAGAATTCCAGAAAAATTTTAAGATAGCCCTCGCAAATAGAATCCGAAATGATGAGCAGGCTTATTCGGGCTTTTGACGCGGTCTATGACGAGGCGACAAGGGTTGCGCCGGTTCTTGCAAAACAGGGGAAAATTGAGCGGGCTTGCTATACCTCTCGCGACGGAGTCTGGGTCGATATTCCTGATAGCAAAGGTTTTGCCTACTTGGAAAAGGAGGGCGTGGGAGTTTTCATCCACCCTGTCGGGAAAAGGAAGAAGGGGGGAGTGCGCCCATTGGTAGTTGAGGTTTCGGCAGAAATGTCCCCGATTGGCTCTGAGCAGTTCGGAGAATTGAAGAGAACCTTACTTTCGGCAGCGGAAGGCTTTTCCGAGCAATACGGAATGGACAGCCTCCCTGAAATTTCCTATGAAGCGGTTCTTCCTGGAAGGGATGCGTCCCCGATAAAAATGGCAATTTCTGAGAAAACGAAATATTCGGGCCTTGTCGCAAGGAGACTTCTCAGGGCCCTCGGGGAATTTTCAGAGAATACTGGAATCAAAGTCGGATACGATGCGATTTCCGATTGAATCTATTTTTGCCCCTGTTCGGGATTCTCGTTTTTATTAACCGCTAAATGGGGGACAATTTTTCCTGGATTTTTGCCCCTAATTAGGGACATGCCACTTGTACCTTTTTAAATGGAAACCTGAAAATCCGGCCAATGGATAAGCCCCCGTTCAGAGTCATTGTCTTTGCGAGGGAATTCAACCGGGAGGAGGCTGTCTCTGATTTCTGCTATTTTCTTTCCGGGAAAATGAAGTCTCTTGGGGTTGCAACGGACCTTGTCTGCTATTCTCCGGAATATTCTGAAACAGAGTTTCCGGAGAACGCGCTTTCAGTCTTCAGGGTTCCCTTTGCCCTGAACGCGGACACTTTCTTCAATTGGGCGCTTCTGATGAATGCTGAATTGAAAAGAAAGGGCAGAGAACTTGCCGAAAAACGTGAGTATTTGATGGTAATCGGGAACGACTGGACCGGCTATCCTGCGGCATCCTCAATTTCGTCCCTCTTCAACATTCCCCTGGTGACCGTCTTCAGCTCAACCGAGCAGAACCGTGGTTTTTCCTATGAGAACTCGAGGCCGATTTCAGACATTGAATGGGAGGCCTCTGACTCGTCAAGAAGGGTCGTTGCGCTGAATAACGACTGCAGGAATTCGCTTGTCTATGACCTGAAGGTTCCTCAGGAAAAAATCCTGACAATAGAAGGCCTCTTGGAATATGTCCGGCTGTTAGAGGAGGTGCTAGTCGAGAAGAAATGAAAATCCTAATGCTCTCCTGGGAGTTTCCGCCCTATAAAGTCGGGGGAATCGCGAGCCATGTTAGCGACCTCTCAAATGCCTTGGCAAAAATGGGCCACTCCGTTCACATACTAACTTATGGGGAGAAATACGCGACTGAACCAACCGCGAACGACACAATAATTGTCCATAGAATTCCTGGGACCTGGGCGCCAAACACACTCGCATGGAGCAATTTCCTCTGCCACAAAATGGAGAAAGAGGCAATACGGCTCCATAAGGAGGTCCACTTTGACGTCCTCCATGCCCACGACTGGATGATGGTTCCGGCAGGAGTCGGCCTGAAAAAGACCCTCCGGCTCCCCTTCATTTTCACCCTCCACTCGACTGAGCAGGGAAGGAGCGGAAAGCCTTCGAACCCCTACACCCGGCTGATAAACGACCTCGAATGGTACGGGACATATGAGGCTGACGAGATAATAACTGTTGGAAAGGATTTCTGCGACGAGGTAAAGGGCCTCTTCAACCCGCCTGAAAATAAGATCCACTATGTCCCTAACGGAGTCGACCTGAAGAGGTTCGAGGACGTCAAATTCTTCCTCGACCGCTCGAACTTTGCGTCCGACTGGGAGAAAATAATACTTTTCGTAGGAAGGCTCTCCCACCAAAAAGGGCTTGAATACCTCGTCTGGGCCGCCCCGAAAATATTAAAGGCGAACCCGGGGGCAAAGTTCGTTGTCTCAGGGGCAGGGGACACAAATAGATACTCCTCCCTCGCCCATCAGCTCGGAGTAGGGCACAAGTTCTATTTCACGGGATACACCCCAGACCACCTCATGCCCTCCCTCTATTCCCTTGCGGACGCGTTCGCAGTCCCTAGCGTCTACGAGCCATTCGGAATTGTCGCGCTAGAGGCCTCCGCCGCAAGAAAGCCGGTCGTCGGCTCCTATGTCGGGGGGCTAAAGGACACTATTGTCCACGAATATACAGGCCTTCACACTTTCCCCGGGCACGTTGACTCAATTGCGAGCCAGGTTGACCGCGTCCTCTCGGACTCTTCCTGGGCGGAATGGATGGGGCGAAACGGGCATTCCTGGGTTGAGACCAATTTCACCTGGGAGAGGATTTCCCGGTGGACAACGGGGATTTACGGGAAAGCTCTCGGACTCTGGGAGTGATTGATTCTATGAAGTTAAAGGAGGCAGAAAAGCGAAAAATCCCTTTAATGAATCGTATACGAATATTTTTTTTACTATTAAAAATAAAATTAGACGAAAGACTCCATGCACATTTTGCCAAACGGCTAAAAACGGCAGAAGAAAACTATGAACACTCATTAAACAACAAAGCAAGTGAGATAAAGAAAAAAATTAATTCGTTAAAATTGAAGAAAATTGAAAAATGCGCTAATATTGAGGCGAAACTTTTAGAAGACTCAAAAGAAGAATTCGACTCTGAATATAGCGAAATTAAAAAAGAAAGTTTTTCGGAATCAAGCCACCTTGAAAATAACTTGAAAGATGCAAAAGCGCTTTTAAACAGAGACAGGGAAGACTTAGAGTCGACCTTAAAGAAGAAAGACACATACGTGGCTGAATTAAATCGTAGTTATTCTCTAGGGCAGAACGTTATGCCTAATGAAGAATACAATAGTTTAGTTAGACAAAGATATGTTCTGACAGGTAAACTCCAGAAAGCTCAGAATTATAGGACATATAGGCTACCGAAAGACCAATACTATGCGTTGAAAAATAAAATAAGTCAAATTGATTCTGTAATTGAAAATGCCCAACGAGCACTCAAGCACAAACAAAATGTTCCTAAATTAAATGAGCGCATATCACAGTGCAATGCACATATTAGCTTCTTAGAAAGAGACATACGTGAACAAGAGAACATAGTTGGCAGAGTAAAGACTTCTTTCGAGAACAAGTATGCTGAAGAGTTTGAGAAGTGGGAAACTTCAAAAAAGGATATTGCTAGTAGATTAAAAACAAAAATTGATGAAAAATGTGCACGGAAGATTAAATCGGAAAATGAAAAAATTTCGTCTGAATTTGAAGAAAAAATAAAACTAGTTCCAGTAGAAGTTCAAAATAAAATAAATGCTCTGAAAATTAAAGTAGATTCTTTGAAAAATAAAACTGGCGACTATTTTCGTAAAATACGAGAAACAAAGGCAAATATAGAAAAGTTAAAGAATGCTTAATGTAAAAGTTAATCTTTATCTGGATTAACGGTAAACATGTTTTAGGATACTAAATGTTGTTACAAGACGCAGACATTTGGGAGTGAATTAGGAAAAACAACAAATTTAAACCGATGTTTTCGGCTCTGAAAATCCTAAATGAAACTCCCGAAAAACTTTCCCCTGATTCTCCTCGCAAGCCCCCTGATATTCTCGCTTGAACTAGTCTTCCTGAAATGGGCTTTCACAAAGGGAGGCCTTGACCCGATAAATTTCACTGCCAACCGCTCTGTTTTCGGGGCGATTTTCCTCGCTTTCTTCGGGCTCGTTCCCTTGGCAAAGGAGATTAGGAAAGATTGGAAATCGGTCCTCAAATGGGTCCTCATCCTTACCGCAATTCGGGCGACCGGGGATTTCCTCTATTTCATCTGCCAGAACCTCTCGACTCCGGGCGCGTTCTCCCTTCTCCTCCAGCTCTCCGTTTTCTCGACAGGGCTCTTTGCATTCCTTATTCTCAGGGAGCGCCTCCCCCCGAGGGAAATTGTCGGAGGCCTGATAATGGTTTTCGGCGCCCTTTTCGTAATACTCTCGAAAGGGAACGGAGCGGTCTCGGTCGGCTTTGGCGAGGCCCTGACTCTTGCGTTCGTTGTCCTGATTGGAATTGGGAACGCGTTCTCGAAGAAGGCGATCGATTCCGGAATTGACCGGAACGCAATTCTTTTCGGGGCAACCATCCTGTCCGTCCCGGTCTTCTACATTCTCGCGCCAATTCTTTTCGGGAAATTCCCCCTCTCGACTTTTGCGTCAGACCTCCCCTATGCAATCGGGGGGGCGCTCTTCTTCGCCGCAAACACCCTTGTCATTTTCTACTGCTTTGAGCATTTCGGGCCCTCAAGGACCCAGATAGCGTCAATCTCGAATGTCATTTTCTCGGCCCTTTTCGCTTTCCTGCTTTTGGGACTTTCCCCCTCCATCCCAGACATTGTCGGGGGGGCGATAATAATCGGGGGCGTGCTCGTTTTTCTCAATGCTGGAACGAAAAGAGTTAAATCTTGAGAGTTTCGTTCTTCTGGAATGACTGCTCGAAAAGGTTCTGCCTGGGAAAAGGAAGCGCTGGCGTCAGTCTACGAGCTCCCCTACCGCTTGCTCGGAGCGCCCGGGGAAGGAATCCTTACCTTGAAAAAAATATATCGGGATTCCCCGGAGAGCGACCCTTCAAGGGAGTTTCTCTCGGCAACCGGAAAAGTCCTCTCCGCAGTAACTGAAATCCCTGTTCTGGGCCCAGTTGTCCAGGGCATTGGCTATCTTGGGGACAAGGGATTTGAAAAGGCGGAACGCCTGAGGGCGGAAGCGGCAGAAGTTAGGGGAGGCCCCTCCCCCCAAGACAGGTTCTATTCCTGGGTCGGGAAAAGCCCGGTTGTCCGGGCGGTTGGCGGAAAAATGAAGGGAATTCTTGACAAAACTCCGGACCTCTTCAGGGGATACGGGAAAGGGGACGCCGATTCCCTCTATGCCCATGAAACCTGCTATGACACTGGGAACGCTCCCAATTCGGAAAGTGTCTTTGACAATGTTTTTGGAAACGGGGCGGCATCCCGAATAAGAGCAGGGGCAAAGAACTACCGGAACTAGAAGCTCTGCCTTATTTTCTCGGCAATTGCCTCGTACTGCTCCTTTGAGAAATGGAGATGGACTGAAAAATCAATCAATTTCCCGTGGTGGTCTCCTTCGTTTCTCGGGACTATCCAGAGCGCGGCATGGGGAACCTGCATTCCGAGCGTGAGAAAGGAGACCGTTTCCGCATTCATCCCTTTCATGCAAGCTTTTGATATTTTCACTCCCAGCGAGAAGAATTCTCCTGGATTGTCAATTTCATGTGCCCATCTGCAGTGCTTTTTCGGGACAAGAATTGTGTGCCCGATTGCCTTTGGATCAATTGAGAGGAATGCGAGGTATTTGTCGTCCTCGTAAATCTTGAACTCGGGGAGCTCGTGGTTTATTATTTTGCAGAAAGCGCAGTCATTTTCTCCGGCCATTCCCGAACTATTGGGGCGCAGGATTTAAGCTTAATTGCCTGAGAGGGGGAAGAAAAATTTTTAACCGGCCTATCCGGTAGGCCCGAATGCCGAAAAGAAGGTGCCTATCCTGCGGAGAGATAATTGACTTGACCTGGAAGTTTTGCCCGTCCTGCGGGGAGGAACAGCAACAGGGCCTCTTCGGGGAATTCTTCAGCGAATTCGAGAAAGAACTGAGAAGAATCACTGGTTCATTTGAGCGGAGACACAATTTCGAGGCGTTCGACGCAACACCAATGTTCTCTAGGAGTGGCGGGGGATTCTCAGTCAAAGTCACCCGACGGAACAATGAGGAGCCGAAAGTTGAGGTAAGGACTTTCGGGAACGTGCGGCCTGAGGACATTGAAAGGAACATCCGGGGCCTCCCGCCGAATGCGCCCTTGAAGGAAGGCTTTGTCAGGATTGAGAATTCTCCCAGGCAGGCAACGCAGACCTCAAGAAAACCTGGAAAGATTTCCGAACCTCTCTCAAAAATAATGACTGAAGGGGAGAGAGTAATTGTCGAACTCTCCCTTCCGAATGTCTCCTCCCTAAAAGACATTGAGGTAACTGAACTTGAGAGCTCAATTGAGGTGAGGGGCTATGGCAAGGAGGAGAGCTATTTCAAGATAATTGCAATACCTGAGGGGGCGAAGGTTGTTGGAAAGAGCTTTTCTGGGGGAACTCTCCGGCTCGAGCTGGGAAAGCCCCTTGGCAGGCCCCGGGAACTGAAATGAACGAACCGAAGAACAAGCCCGCTCTCCTGATTCTAGACACCTCCCTCATTCTCGAGCTTTTCAAAACTAAACGGTTCGACCTGGTGGAGCTTCGGGCGCTCTCGGGCGCAAAGGAGGTCGTTCTTCCGAAATCAGTCGGAGGGGAACTGGAAAAACTGGGGAGAAAAGACATACTAGGCTACCTGGTTTCGAGCGGGTGCGCAATTGCCGAATCCGGAAGCAAGACCCGGCACGGAGACCGGGAAATTGAGGAGCTCTGCCTGAAATTCGCGCCCGATAGGGAGATTGTGATAGGAACGCAGGACTTTGCCCTCGCATCAAAGCTAAAGTCTTTTAAAGGAAAATTTGGGCATATTTTCGAGAGAGGAGGAAAAAAGCTCGGGTTCTCCCATATTGGAGAGCGTCTGCCGGGCAGGAAATCCTGACAAAATGGGAAAAAGTCTTTGGAAAGAGCTTTCACCGGGCAAGAATCCGCCCGAGGATGTCAACGTTGTTATAGAAATATTGAAAGGTGGCCGGCAGAGGTTCAACCTCGAAGGCGAGCACCCTTTCCTTGAGGGGGTTTTCTCGGCCTTGGCATACCCTTCCGACTGCGGGTTCGTTCCGAGGACCTGCTGGGACAGCGGAAGGCCCATTGAAGTTTTGGTCCTTGTTGATGAGCGCACGTTCCCCGGATGCATTGTTCCGGCAAGGCCGATTGCGGTCCTGAAAATTCTCGGCGCTGACGAAAAAAGGAGCGATAAAGTCCTCGCAGTTCCTCTCGGCGACCCAAAGTACGACAGCGTCAGGTCGGCAAAGGATCTCCCTCCCCATGTTGAGGAGGAAATACTCCACTTCTACACAACATTCAAGCAGTCCCTCGGGATTTCGGCCAATTTCGAAATACTCGGTTGGGGGGACGAAAACGAGGCGAAAAAGATTGTCCTCCACGGAATGAAGGTGTTCCGGAGGAAGGAATTGACTGAAAAAGGCGGAATGGACATGCTTAAAACCGGTGAAAATCCGGAATTGGATGAAGACGAACTATAGGAGACTGATGAAATGCACGAAATTGTCACAATGCGGGAAAGCGTAAGGGTTCCTCCAAAGTTCCTCGAGGAAAGCTCGACTGAATCCGTGAAGAAGGCTCTTCGCGAGTCGGTGGAGGGGACAATGGACAAGGACAAGGGGATAATACTTTGCGTAACCGATGTCTTGGACATCTCTGACGGAAACATTATTGCCGGGGACGGCGCAGTCTACTACGACACGGCGTTCAACGCCCTCGTATACAAGCCGGAACTGCACGAGGTTCTTGACGGGGAAGTGATTGAGGTTGTCGAATTCGGATGTTTCGTTAGAATAGGGCCGTTGGACGGCCTAGTACACGTCTCCCAGGCGTCTGACGAGTTCATGAGCTTCTCAGCCGAGGGGATTCTTGCCGGAAAGACGGGGGCGAGGACCTTGAAGGTGGGAGACAAGGTCAGGGCGAGGCTCGTTACAATAAGCCTGAAGAGCGCGTCCTCGAAAATCGGCCTCACAATGAAGCAGCCGGGCCTCGGAAAATTCGAATGGCTCGAGGAAGAGAAAAAAGCGTCAGGAGGGAAGAAGCAGTAGATGGCATCGAAACAGACAAAGGTCTGCAGGAACTGCAGGGCAATTGTTGAAAAGGGAGATTCCTGCCCTCTCTGCAAGGGAACTGATTTCACGACAACCTGGGCGGGTTCCTCGATAATATACGACCCGGAGAATTCCGCAATCGCAAAGGAGATGGGTGTAGAGATGAAGGGAGAATTCGCCCTTCGCGTCAGATAGTCCCGCTTTAGTAAGAGTTAAAAACGGCTGAAAAAATGAATTATCCGAGTGAAAACTGAAAAATGCCTGACATAAAAATACTAGGGAAAACCGAAGAGCCCCTCTTGAAAAGGAAAATGGTCGAGTTTGAGGTTAGCCATGGATCTTCCCCGACCCCGAAAAGGAAGGAGACGAAATCGAAGCTGGCAGTCCTCCTCGGGACTGAAGAGCCCCTGGTGGTAATTGACAATTTCAGGACAACATATGGTCTAAACCTTGCAAAGGGAACCGCTTTCGTCTATGAATCTGAAGACGCCCTTGTGTCCGCGGAAGGAAGAATCAAGGCATCAAAGGAAAAGAACGGCAAGCACAAGAAGAACGCTCCGGGTTCTGCGCCTTCCCAGTAAGGAAGATGGCGGATTTTTCCCGCCCGCAAGTAAAAAACCAAAAGGAACTAGCAATTCTCCTCTCGAAATTCAGGGGATTTTCCTCCCCGAAGAATTCCCTTGAGCAGTGGGAAACTCCCGGGGAAATTGCCGGGATAATGGCGTCCCTTGCCGAAAAGGACATTTCCGGAAAATCTGTCTGCGACCTCGGTGCCGGGACAGGCATTCTTTCCGGCGCCTGCTTTCTAATGGGGGCAAAGAGGGTTGTCGCAGTTGAGGTGGATTCCGATGCAATCGGAACAATGCGGGAGAACTTTGAGAGGTTCGGGATTTCCGCGGAAATTGTCGAGTGCGACATCTCCGAATTTTCCCCGGAAAAACAGTTCGATTCCGTTCTGATGAACCCCCCCTTTGGAGCCCAGAAGGAGGCGCGGGGCCTCGACCGGATTTTCCTTGAAAAGGCGATTTCAATTGCCCCGGTGGTCTATTCCCTCCACATGGCATCCACGCGAAACTTTATAAGGGGGTTTTCCGAGTCCCATCTCGCGAAAGACTCGGTAATAGGGACGTTCCAGTTCCCCCTGAGGGCGTCAAGGGCCTTTCACACAAGGGAAATTGAGAGAAAAGAGGTAGACTTTCACAGAATATGGCGGAAATAAGGCTTTCAGAGAAATCCTCGGGAAAAGAGGCGACAATTGAGATTGAGGACAGCGGAAATTTCCTTGTCCAGGGAATGAGGACTGAACTCCTGAAGAACTCGTCAGTCGATTTCGCCGGAGCAAAGCTAGAGCACCCCCTGAAGAAGACAGGGGTCCTCTCGGTCAAAGTTTCCAAGGGAACGGCAGTCTCGGCGGTCAAAGACGCCTGCGAAAGCATTGACAAGTCCGCAAAGGAATTCTCGAAAAAATTCGCGGACGCATACAAGTGAGTTAGCTACGGAAGGGTTTCGCTACCGGGGAAATCCGGGCGCAAATTAATTAAAAGGGAAACTCTCCCTATTTTTCCGATGCGAACAAAGGAGCTCCTCGATTTCTATTCAAGGGAGGATGTCTCCTCAGCAATTGTTTCATTTGGAAAGGACAGGGAGGTTGTCGGGCGCAGGCTCAGAGGCGACTATAACAAAAGGCCGGACATTCTGGCATACCCAGGAGACGTCCGCGCCCTCGCCCGCGGAGGGGTTACCTCCTTTCATGCGTCAGTCGAGTTATGGAAAAATCCACTCTCCTTAATCCCAGGAATGGCAAGGAAGGAGATTGACGAAAACAGAGCGGGCTGGGATTTCCTGATAGATTTGGATTCCAAAGTCGACCATTCCGACCCGTTCAGGGGGCTTGAATACAGCAAAATAGCCGCAAACGTCCTTATGCAGGCCCTGGACACTTACGGGCTGGAAGAAATACCAATAAAGTTTTCGGGAAAGGCGGGCTTTCACATTTTCATTCCTTTCCGGCTTTTCCCCCGGAAATGGAGGGGCGCGCCAATCGAATCGGCGTTCCCTGATCTTCCCCGCATGATGGGAAAGTACCTGACGCAGCTCTGCAAGGAAAAGGTAAGCGAGGACATTGAGGAGACTTTCGGAAAGCAGTCTGCAATTGACGACGCGCGGACAGTCCATGAGCGGGAAGTGGCGGAGATTGAGAGGCTCTTTAGGGCCGAGATACAAAAGCAGGCGGATGAGCAATGGAAAGGGGGCAGGCCGAAGCAGGAACTGTTCGCGAAATTGCTCCTTGAGGATCCGGCGGGCCACAAGCTCCGGATAAAAAACGAGTATAACGAAAGGCATCCGAGCATTGACAATTTCGGAATAGTCAAGATTGACTCCGTCCTCATTTCCCCAAGGCACCTGGTAAGGGCGCCTTATTCCTTCAACGAGAAAAGCTGGCTTGTTTCAATACCGGTGGAACCGAAAAAAATCCTGAAATTCGACCCAGATACCGCGCGCCCGGAGAATATTGAAAAGGTGAGGAAATTCGAGGGGGGCCGGGGGAGCCTCGAGAGCCTAATAGACCTCCTTCCGACAGCGTTCTCAAGGGAAGAGACCCGGAAGGAATACGAGGAGCAGTGGAAAACCTCAAAAGTCAAAAGCTCCAAGGGAAAATATCTTCCGGACGCCCTCGATGAGAGGCCTAAAATCAAGCTCTCGGAATCGGTTTTCCCCCCTTGCATTATGGCAATATTTTCAGAGACGGATGTCGAGGACGGGCGGAAGAGGCGCCTCTTCATTCTGCAGGGCTTTCTCCAGTCGGCCGGCTGGAGCGCTGAGGAAATATCGGAGAAATGCAATTCATGGAACAGCTCCCTGAAAAATCCCCTGCCTCCAGTCTATATTGAAGGCCAGCTCTCCTATATGGGACGGGGAAGGCGGAACAAGGGCCTCGTTGCTCCGAACTGCGAGACGGACGGCTTCTACAGGGAGATGGGGATTTGCAGGCCGGATTCATTCTGCTCAGGCGTGAAGAACCCGATAACTTCCGCGTTCAGGAGGCTGCCGAAGAGGAGAATTTCCGCCCCGGAGCCGAAAAAGGCGCGCAAGGCTGTGCGCGCAGGACCCCGCCCGAAAAAGCGAGAAGAGGGAAAACCGGCCTTATAACGGAGGCAAGGGAATTTTTTAAAGGGCGCTTTTATTCAAAATCCTGAAAAATGCCTGAATGGGAAGAGCTAAAGGAAGGGGAGGACGCAATAACTTTCGCCTCCCTCCGGGAAATACAGAGGAAGGAGCGGGAGTTCACCCCTCTCTCAAGCCTCCCGCAGGGCTTTTACCTGAAGGTTGCAATGTACTTCTCCCTCTCCAACAGGACAATTGACGGGCTTCTTGAGAAGAAGAGGGAGAATGAGTTTGCGGCAAAAGTCCTCAGGCAGAAGGAAACTGAAGTCGAAAATGCAAGGGGCGTTGTAAAGGACATTTTCTCGAGGCGTCTTCGGAAAATCCTCGTCCTCGCCCACGAGGCGGTGTTCACCCGGGCGATTGCCGACACAAAGGCAATGACGGCTGAAGAACTCGAGATTTTCGAGTCCCTCTCAAAGAGGCTCTCTGACTTTGACGAGAAGGTCTATATCCGGATTCTTGAGAGCGCGGTGTCCAAAGTCAGGGAAGGTTTCTCGAGGGTGGAGTTCCTAGACGAATGCCCTGCGTTCGTCGGAGCGGACATGAAGAATTACGGGCCCTATTCAATCGGAGAGCGGGCGGAAGTTCCAGGGAAGAACGCGGAAATCCTCGTCTCCTCAGGGAAAGCGAAGAAGGCCTGAGGCCTGCCAATTATGCGCCCGAAAGTATAAATCCTCGGATGAAAGAATTTCCGGAAAATGGCAAGAGCCCTTGTTTTTTTCCTGGTTCTCTCCTTGATTCTCCTTTCCGCGGGAGCGTCAGTTGTTGTCTCCGAATCTAACTCTTCCAACGCCCGGGAAGTCTCCCGGACAACAGGCGCTCCTACAACAACGGCCCCCTTCAAGTATTGCAGGGAAACAGATTCTGGCGAAATTGGGCGCCTCTTTTCATTGAGCAAGGCGGGAGAGTTTGCAAAAGGGCTTTCCCTAGAATTCTCTCTCTCTTGCGAGAACGCGAACTCGACCGCGCGCGAGAAATGGGCATATGTGAAATATTCCGTCCCAAAGAGCGTCTCATCCCTCGGGGTTCCCTACAAAGGAAGGCTTGTTTTCACTTATGACGGCTCCTCCGCCGGATGGTCTCAAGGGCCCTTCATCTCCAATCTCTCAGGAACGCTCTCCTCTTTTGAGGCCCTCCCGATTGTCGGAAAATTCGTCTCGAGCGCCCCCCTTCCGGTCGAAGGCTATCTCGATTATCCGTTCATTACCTTGAGATCGGGGGACAGTTTCCTCTCAATTGAGACCAGGGGGGAATTGTCTACGGCTTTGCCCTCAGAACTGAAAAGTTGGTGAAAGATGTCCTCGACTATTATCCGTTTCTCTCGGAAAATTCGACCGAATATTTGGTTTTCGCGGCCGAGAAGGGGGGTCTCGAGTGCGCAATAGGAAGCTACTACTCCGACTCTCTCGTTATTTTCGGAAAGACCGATATTGAGGGGGCGTGCATCACGAACTCCGGGAATTACCTGATTTTTGAGAGGGGAAACCTTGTTGAAGGGGGGGCTTATTCGCTAATCAAAGCCAGGGAGTACAAGGAGAATTATCCCCAGAATTTCGCTTTCAGGTGGGGCAGCCCATCTGAAAAGTTCGAGGAGAATCTGGTGATTATTCGGAGAAAGCCCGGGTTTTTCGAGGGCGTTTTCTCGTTTTTCAGGGGGCTTTTTTCCGGCGGGAAATAGGGGGCAAGTGCCTCGGAAAACCTTTAAAAACCGCCCTTTCACCTCTGAATTCGAAATGAAACTCCCAAAGGAAACAAAGGCATATTGTCCAACGTGCAAAAAGCACACGCTCCATAAGATCGCTCTTGTGAAGAAGCACAAGGCGAGCGAGCTTGCGGAAGGCCAGAGGCGGTATAGGAGGAAGACCGTCGGATACACGGGCTTTCCCAGGCCGAAACCCTCCGGGGAAAAGGCTGCAAGAAGGAAGGACTTGAGGCTCGAGTGCGTTGTCTGCAAGAAGGAGAGGCCGAGAAGGCGGACCTTCAGGGCGAAAAAGTTCGAACTGGTGAAGAAGGAAGGCAAGTGATTATTGAAATGGTGAAGAGAAAAAAGGGAACGGCAATACCGATGCCCGAATCGAAGTTCATGAAGGTAAAGTGCGACAAGTGCAAGAACGAGCAGATAATTTTCAACAAGCCGGCGAACATTGTAAAGTGCCTTGTCTGCGACTCGGTCCTGGTTGAACCGAGGGGCGGAACTGTTAGCGAAAAGCACGTCAAGGTAATAGAGACCTTTGACTAGTCAAATGAGTGCTTCTTCAGAAAGCCCTTCGGCGGGCGGGCATGCGGGAGGAAAGAACGAGCCTCCGAGGATTGAGAAAAAGCAGGGCTTTCCCTATGAGGGCGACCTCGTACTCTGCACAATAACAACTGTTTATCCGACAAGCGCATTTGCCTCCCTCGATGAATATGAAAACCTGGAGGGGATGATTCCAATAGGGGAAATCTCGTCCTCATGGGTGAAAAACATCCGCTCAATTGTGAAGGAAGGGAAAAGTACAGTCTGCCTTGTTATGGCGGTCAATCCCGACAGGCGCCACATCAACTTGTCCCTGAAGCGCGTGAGCGAATCCGACAAGAAGCAAAAGTTCGAGCAGGTGAAGCGGGGAAAGAAGACCCAAAAAATGATAGAGCAGGTTCGGGAAACCCTCTCCGGAAAATTGCCGGATGACTTGGGCGAGCTCTTGGAAAAGGAGTTCGCGGAAGTATATTTCGCGTTCGAGGCCGCGGCAAAGGACGGAAAGGCCGCCCTAATTGAGAAAGGGATCCCTGAAAAAATCGCGTCCGCCTTTGAGGCTGCAGGGAAGGAGAACATCGTATTCCAGGACATTGAATTGAAGGCGTCAGTCGAGCTCTCGAGCTTTGAAGGGGACGGAGTCGAGCAGGTCAAAAAAATCCTCTCAATTGCGGAGAGGGCGGGGGCAAAAGTCTCCTATATCAGCGCCCCGAAATACCACATCTCCCTTGTCGGAAAGGACTTCAAGTCAATTGAAAGGAAGCTCCGGGAAATTGCTGAAGAAATGTCCAAATTCGGGAAGAAGGCTCGCTTTGACTTTGCTCTAATTAAAGACGGAAACAGGGAAGAAGAGGTCAAGGTCTGAGGAAAAAATGCTCAAATGCCAATCGTGCGGAAGATACACTCTGAAAAGATCCTGTCCGGAATGCGGTTCGGACACAGGTTCGCCCCATCCGGCCAAGTTCTCCCCGGCGGATTCGTACGGGAAATACAGGCGCATAATGAAGCGGAGCGCGGCGGAAAACCCAGGGCAGCAAAAAAGGTGAAACGGAATGATAATATGGAACGTTATTGAAAAGCCGAAACTGAAAAAGCCGATTCTGGTCGAGGGCCTTCCCGGGATTGGGAATGTCGGAAAAGTGGCGAGCGAGTATTTCATTGAGAAATTAAAGGCGAAGAAGTTCGCGGAACTCTATTCGGACCACTATCCCTACCACGTCTTTGTTAACGAGGACGACACTCTAGACCTCCCGAGAAACGAGTTCTACTATTACAAGGGGAAAAAGAAGGGCGAACCCGACCTGATAATAATAACCGGGGACATCCAGTCAATGACTCCCCACGGCCACTATGAGATTGTAAAGGCAATGCTCGACTTTGTGAAATCCTATGGCGTTGACCAGATATACACTCTCGGAGGATTCGGAGTCCCGGTCCTTCCCAAGGTCCCAAAAGTCATTGGCGCGGTGACGACTCCTGAACTGAAGAAGAAATACGAAAAGCAGGGAGTAAAGTTCGAAAAGGGCGCAAGAGTCGGGATAATTATTGGCGCCTCCGGCCTCCTCCTCGGTCTTGGAAAGGTGGAAGGAATGGACGGGATCTGTCTCATGGGCGAGACCCTCTCAAGACCAATGTTCACTGACGCGAAATCGGCAAAGCACGTCCTAATCGAGCTCTGCCGTCTCCTGAAATTGAAGCTCGACATGAAGGATTTGGACGAGAGATCTGTCGAGATGGATAGAGCCATTGCGAAAGCGAAGGAGGTCGAGAAATCAATGATGGAGAAATCCATCGGGGCCTCGGACGAGATGAGGTATATCGGGTAAAGCGAGCCCTATTTTCCCTGCGCAGCCAAAAGTCGGTATGAGGAATATTCCAAGCCCTGAAGAAGGTGCTTGTCCCTTTTTGCGGAAAGGACTAGTTCATCAACCGCAGGTAGAAAACCGCGTGTAAAGTGAGTTGCCCTCTGGGCCTCCTCGTAAATTGCTAATAGGCCTTCCCTAGGATATCCGCAAGGCAGTTCGCTCGAAATAGTTATTTCGTTCGGCTCGTAACCGTGCGAGAGTTCAATTAATTTCTCAAAATCTCTGCGAGCATATTCACGCCACTCCTCCCTCTGCTCGTCAGTCATTCTGACAGTCACTTGAGATGCGCCTTGTTTGAAATTTACTTTTGCGGAAGGTCTTACCGCCTCTTCAGGGTCCCCTGAGAACTCAAGCAAATATCCAGACCATTTCGTTATTTTTCGCTCAGTCAGTTTCATTTCGGCCTCACCACGGATTCGTATGTCGACAGCTCGTCCCTCACTCTTTTGGCCGCCCTTCTCTCCCCATCGTATTTCCAGGCGAACCGGTCCCTGAAATCTCCGCCATGCCTTGTTGAGAAAGATTCGGCCTCGAGATATACCGAATTGGCGGAGGCGGAAGCTTCTTTTCCCGGAAGGCCCTTGAAAGCGAGCTCTATTTCCCGATATCTGGAAAGTGCTTCGAAAAGCATTCTGGCTTCGAGCGCAACCCTGCCCGGATTGTGCCCTCCTTTCTCCGGAAAAACAAGAGTTGCCTTCGCCCTTACTTTTCCTGTTTCCTCAACTGAATACTGAAAATGCGTTCCAATTGAATAATTCGATTGCATCGGGGAGAATAGTAACAGAGTTTTCTTTAAATCTAGCTGATTAGTCGCTTTAACCCCTATTTGGGCCAAACTTCCTAAAATTAGTTAATTTGGCGACAAAGACTGCCGGAATGTTCCGGGAAATTGACTGCGACCTCCACATACACTCCCGGTTCTCAAAAGCCTGCTCCCAGGACATTTCAATAAAAACGCTTTCTGAAACTGCGAAGAAAAAGGGGCTCTCAATTGTCGGAACCGGGGATGCCCTCCACCCCGAATGGCTCTCCGAAATAAAGCAGATGGAATACAATGACGAGGTCGGCATTTTCACTGCGGAAAACGGGGTCAAATTCATCCTCTCCTGCGAAATAGAGGACAAGGACAGCGTGCACCATCTCGCAATTTTCCCGAACCTGTCCGCCCTCACTGACGTGAAGGAGAAGCTTGAGAATTTCTCGAACAATTTTTCAATTGACGGAAGGCCAAAGACTGCCCTCTCAGGGGAAGCTCTTGCGAACACCTGCATTGATTCGGGGTGCCTCTTTGGGCCAGCGCACGCGTTCACTCCCTGGACGAGCGTTTTCAAGGAATTCGACACCCTTTCCGCATGCTACAAATCTGCCTCGAAATCCCTCTCGTTTGTGGAGCTAGGGCTTTCAGCCGACACTTATCTCGCTGACAGGGTGCCTGAACTCCGCACACGCGTTTTCCTCTCCGGTTCTGACGCCCATTCCGCGAATCCCGGAAGGCTCGGGCGGGAGTTCATGAGGTTTTCCGTCAAATCAGTCTCCTTTCAGGAAATTGAGCTTGCGCTGAAGGGAGAGGGCGGGAGGAAAATAGTCTTCAATGCTGGAGTTGACCCTAGAGAGGGCAGATATTTCTGCACAGCCTGCTCGAAATGCTACCAGAAATACTCATTTGAGGAGGCGCGGGGCCTGAACTTTTCCTGCATTTCGTGCGGGGGGCGGATAAAGATGGGGGTAAAGGACAAGATTGAGAAACTCTCGAAAGGGGAGCAGTCCCACTCCCCGGAAGGGAGGCCTCCTTATCAGTACACAATCCCGATGGTCGAGCTAATTTCGCGCTCAATGAGAAAATCCCCCGAGGACGCGCTGGCAATCTATGATTCCGTTGTCTCGGATTACGGGAGCGAGATACAGATTCTTCTCTCCCTTGCGCCGGAGGAACTTTCCGGGAAATATCCGGAGCTCTCGTTCGCAATAGGGAAATTCCGGGCGGGGGAAGCGGTAATT
>Ga0209835_1000537_pt1 | contig 24738 bp, 14 predicted proteins | sample LakKivwa52mmetaG_FD_184138 | JGI IMG/M metagenome (GOLD analysis project Ga0209835, IMG submission 184138) | Anoxic lake water microbial communities from Lake Kivu, Rwanda to study Microbial Dark Matter (Phase II) - Lake Kivu water 52m metaG... | ecosystem: Environmental > Aquatic > Freshwater >... | reverse complement strand
GTGTAGGGATCTTCCTGAGTACCACCACCGGTGCCGCCGCCACCGCCACCGCCACCGGCTTCGGTGCCGATGTACACATCATCCACCCTGTACGATGTTGATTCGGTGTCGCTTCCTCTGTATTTGAAGGCAATAAACACATAATCATTTCCGATGAAGGGTGATAAGTCATAATCACCCGATTCGATAAAGGTATGGTCAGCATCTGCCTGACCGGCAACGGTAACATTGAGCTGTGTCCAGGAGGCTCCTGCTATGTTTGTTCCATCGAAATCTGTTGAGGCCCAAACAGTAAGGCCGGTATTATCGTTGTGGGCATAGAATGCTTTTGCGGTGTTAAACCTCAGGTATTTCTTCTGGTCCATGATCACAGGAGGAGTAATCATCCAGCTAACCATGCTGGTGAGGCCTGAGTTGTAGGCTGTTGCCTGTGCATAACCATTGCCGGAGAAAACCTTTCCCTGCCATTTGCGGGTTCCGGCTTCGGCAATGTTGGTCCAGCCGGTGAAAGCAATGTCCTGATCGGCAGTAACCGAATTAAAGTTTTCATTTACTTCTGCAACAGGAATCACTTCACCGCCACCGCCACCACCGCAGCGATCGCCGGTCATATCAACTTCCGACACCGTCCTGATATAAAGCTGATAAGTTGTGTTGAAAATACCCACCACAGCGATCAGGTTTCCTTTACCTTCAGGAAGGGCCTTTGTGGCAAAGTTGGCATAGTTACTTGTTCTGATGATCATAGTATTACCGTTGCAATCTTCGATGAAACGGTTACCATAACCATTGGCATCGGCATAGTTCTTCCCGAGGTCGCCTGAGATGAACTGCACATTTTCGAGTTTGATCAGTTTGGCCTGATACCCTCCGGCCATTATCTGAGGAATTGTAACCACTTCAGGCTCTGGGTATTTCTTATTTGCAAGAATCACAATGTTGCTGTCGGCATTTAAATTGTCAATCTGATAGAGTTTGTTGTAGTCGTTCAGAATGGCTTTCCTTAGGTACACCTGTACCGAGTCTCCGGTGCGGAGACCGCTTTCACCCGTAAAACGCAGGTTGATGGCACCTGTGTTATCCTCAACAAAAACACTTTTGTAAATGTTACCTGATGTTTCGTCCATGTTTACTACTGCATACAACGTAGCATCGTAATCAAAAACAATTGGTTTTTCGTTCGCGCTTGCATTGTCATACATGGAAATCAGTTCGGCAATGGTCTTGACTTCTCCTACCGGAAGGTTTCCGATCGGTGGCTTGTCGAATTCCTTCTTTACACAGCCACCCAAAAAGATGGAAAATAGAAGAATCATCAATGTCCATCTATTATTTAAACTTTTTAACTTATTCATAATCATTTAGGTTGTTAAGTATTTATGCTATTTCGTGTTGTATTTTTTTTATCTTCTGATGGTCAGGTTTACAAAATATGTGGTGCCATACATATAAGAATACTTGGCAGGGAAACGATCAGGATTATTCAGGTCGGTGCGCAATTGTTCAAAACCCCACATGATAATATCCTTTGAGTTCAACATATTGTTTACGCTAACGGTTAGGCCGATATAATATTCCTGTACCCTCCATGATTTACCCCCAAAGAAATCCAGTGTAAATGCAGGATCAAGTTTTTTCTGTGTCAGGAGTTTGTCTATCCTGAAATCGCCTTCCCAATAATTGCCCATTGATTCGGCAGTGTAATTATCGGCATTGGGTTCAAGATAGTTGTTGTCGTAATAATTACCGCTGATACCGGCAAACCAGAACCTGGAGGAATTGTACTTTATCCCGGCTGACAAAGCTGTTTGCGGAGTTCCGCCCACATAATAGTTCTTCAGGTAAACGGTGCGGTTTTCAGCAATCAGCGAGGCATCATTGTCGCGTGCTATGGTCACCTGAGGTCTTGAGGTGTAAATATATTCACCGTGTGCGGCCACACCGGTAAGTGTAATTGACGGACTTATATTGGCTTCAATACCAATTTCAAGTCCCTGATGTTGTTTGTCGATTCCGGACATAACATAATTGACAAAGGTCTTCAGGTCTTCATGGTAATAGCTTCTAACCCACAGTTCGTCAGCAAATCTGGAATAATAAGCCGTCGCACGGGCCTTAAATTTTGGGGCTCTGATCACATAACTGATGTCGCCTGACATCATTTCTTCACTTTTCAGGTTTCCAACGGTAAAATCGCGTGTACGGGCCGAAATATAGGCATCCTGAAAGAATGGGGCCCGTGTGAGCACTGCTCCGTTGGCAACGATGTAATTTCGCCCGTCAATCTTGTATGCAGCACCCGCTTTTACAGCATAGTCAAAAAAGTTATTCTTTTCTGAATCGCCAAACGAGTTATCAGGGAATCTTCCGTTTTGCATGTGGCCGGTGCGCCAGAATACTGTGTTGGTAAGTTCGACCCCAGCAAAGAAATCGAAGCGGCTGAGTTTCCATTCGGCCTGTCCCCACAACTTCGAGCGGTTTACATTGGCTGTATAGTCGTAACCAAACTTGTCGCCAACTTTAACAACACGATTCGGGAATCTGAGGTCGTTTTGTGATTCATCGGTCGAACTAAAAGGTTCTTCATCAGCATACTTATCCACATCAACCCAGAAATCGCCTCCCAACAGGTCGTCAATCATTTTGTAGTTTCTTCCTTTAGAGACCGTTACATTTACTCCGCCGGCAAGAATGGTTTGCGCGTTAAGCTGATGTTTCAGAGTGGTATTGAAACCCCATTGGTTTTTGTCCTGTCTGCGGTCTTCAACAATATATTTTGACCTGTAACCTGTTACCGTGTTCCCGTCTATACCGTTCACATTTTCTATCGTTGCCAGACGTTTGCTGTTGGCAAAGTAAAAATTGTCCCATTGAATTTGTCTGTATGACTCGTTATTCTTCCATTGATAGAGCACCTCCTCATACTTTTCGAGGTCATCAATCAGCAACCAATAGCTGGGCAGGTTGCGGTAATAATCGGGTCGGGGGTCATTGGCTTCTCCCCATTCAAGCGATGTATTACTGCCTTTCCCGAACCAGTGATAAACAGATGAGTGTACACTTGTGCGTTTGTTCATATCCCAGTAATGAGCCAGTTGGATGAATGGCTGATGGTAGCTGCTGATGCGTGCATTACGGATTTCTCCGTTCTGGTAGCCCCAGTTGGCATTGTAATAGTTACTTCCGCTCAGGTCGTAGGCTTCCTGTGTCGAAACAGAAGACCGTGCTCTTTCGTTGGGTGCCCCGAAGGCAACCAGTCCGAAGCTGTGTTTATCGTTAAGTTTTTTCTCCAGAGAGAGAAAATAGCTGTAGGCATCATAGTAGGTACCTTCCACATAGCTCTCCAAAGCCCACCGCTTTGAACCCGAAACCACAGCTGCCCATCCGTTGTCCATCATGCCAGTGGCGTGGTGGGCCATAATGCGGTTGTTGTAGCTTCTGTTGGAGGCTGAATAGCTAACGTTGGTGCTTTTGCGGTAGGTTCCTGCACGTGCAATGATATTGGAAATGCCACCGATTCCGCCAAAACCGTAATCAGTAAATCCGATGCCGTTACCCACTTCAATGTTTCTGGTAGCATCATTCAGACCACCCCAGGTGGACCAAAAAGCCCTGCCGTTTTCGGGGTCGTTCATCATGATACCATTAAACATTACGGCTGTATGATCCGAGTCATAACCTCTGATACGGAATCTGACAGAACCGAAAGTGTAGCCCGCTGTGGAGACAAAAATATCTCTTGAAGATTGCAGCAGGCCTGATATATCCTGAGATTCCGCCTTGCCGTCGAAATCGGCTTCAGTCATCACAAAAGTGGGTAGTTTGATGTCAGATACATCCATCGTAGTGGTATCTGTTTGTGCGCTTACCACAGCGTAAAGCAGCATTGACATTAGCAACAAGGTAGTTTTTCTCATGTGGTAAATATCTTAATGTATCTTTCAGAATTTTAGGCTGCAAAATTAACAGAAAAGTTTCACCCCTGAGCAGGTTCAAAAACGTTTAAGTCCTATTTTTGCAATAATTTATTGTTACTGAAGCTGCCGTGATATACTTTTCAAATCCAGTTATTTGTTCAGTTAAAACTATGACAAAACATAATACAATTTTTGCAGTTCTGATTGCTTCGCTGTGGTTGATTACTTCAGAAAAGGCAAGCGCACAATCGGCGGGAAATGCCTTCAGGGTTGGCTGCATTGCATTTTACAATGTTGAAAACCTCTTCGACACCATCAACGACCCCAATGTGAATGACGAAGAATACACTCCCGAAGGCACTGTAAGGTGGGATTCTGAGAAGTATTTTCACAAGCTTAAGAACCTGTCAGAAGCCATCGCCGGAATTGGCCTGGAATTTACACCCGACGGAGCAGCCATTCTCGGGATATCGGAAATTGAGAACGAGGTGGTGCTGCGCGATCTTGCTGCCCAGGCTGCAATTGCACATAGAAACTACAAGGTGATCCACTACCATTCGCCCGACCGCCGCGGCGTAGATGTTGCACTTATGTATCAGCCAAAATACTTCAAGCCGACCTATTCCAAATCATACAGGCTAACCGTTGAAGGGCAACCTGATTTTCTTACACGTGACCAGCTGGTAGTATCCGGGCTGTTTGATGGCGAAGAACTGCACATCATAGTCAATCACTGGCCATCGCGACGCGGGGGAGAGAAAAGATCCATGCCGCTACGCATGGCCGCTGCAAAACTAAACCGACACATTGTTGATTCTTTGCAGGCGATTAATCCTGATGCCAAGGTGGTTCTGATGGGTGACCTGAACGATAACCCGACCAACAAAAGCATTACAGAAGGTCTGAAGGCAAAAGGTTCTCAGAATTTATTAAAGCCGGGTGAACTGTATAATCCCATGCTTGCCCTCTATAAAAAAGGGATAGGATCCAATGCCTGGCAAGACACCTGGAGCCTGTTTGATCAGGTTATTGTGAGTCAGGGATTGCTGGGTACAGATATGTCGTCATACAGGTTCAAAGCAGCCAGAGTGCACAACAAGACGGAGCTTACTCAGAAAAGCGGTCGTTTTAAAGGCTATCCGAACCGGACTTATGTAGGAGGCAGCTATCTCGGCGGATATAGCGACCATTTCCCGGCATACATCATTATTGCCAAAGAGGTGAAACAGTAAACCCACAGTCTGTTTCAAAGGATGTAATCGGTGGGTTCTTAAACGAGTCGGGTACAGCTACTCAACTATTCCAATCTGTCTGACATCAAATGTGTTGTCGATAGCCAAAGGCTTATCGAAACTGTTTGCGATTCGCTCCCACGGAACCAGCTTGAAGTTTTGTGTGGTATCTTCTCCGTTTATTCTATTGTAACCATCCTGAGCGATAAAAAATCCGTTGGGAAAATTATTGTTCAGAGCAAAATTGATCACATCAATGCCATCGGTCTCCTCAACGGCATCTGTGATGGAACCATCAGTAATCCTGAAACAACCCAGAAACCTGTTGCGTCCTCCTCTTTCGAATACTGCATAGGCGTTATCGCCCTGAACCGAAGCCAGCAGATACCCGCCGCCATTTGCGGTGTAATAAATTGTCAGCCCTTCAACATCCGGAATCATAAAAGGTTCGGTCGTATCTGCCACAAGTTTCCGGTTATCGCCTTTTTCGGGATCAGCATAGTATTTCCAAATACCAACGGTTTCTTCGCCTATGTACAGGTAGCCCAGTTCATCATCGGCAACACATCCTTCAGTCTGGCTGCCTACCAATAGTGATCTGACCAGGCGCGCATCGATCGTGGAGCTTTCGCTGGCAAACAATTCCCATTGCTCCAACTCCCCTTCCTTGCCATTGATAAACGCGAAAAACTTCCCTGTAGTCGCATTTTTGTACAGGCAGAATCCATAGACTTCTTCGAGACCCGAACGAATGGTACGCGCCGCAATATCATAAATCCTCATCGAGTCGGGATCAACCGCATAGATCGAAATAGCGTTGAATGATCGGTTGCTTGCGGCAACAATATCCACCTTTTTTCCGTTCAGGTCGAAACCGTAGCGGACATCCACGTTGTTGACCCTTCCTGACTGAACAAATTGAATTTCCCTGCCATTGAGGTCGTATACAACCAGCCCGGCCTTTTTATTGGTGCCGATCACAAGGCTTTTAGCCGGATCAACAGGATGGATCCACACCGCCGGATCATCGGCCGAATCACCTTGCGTGTCCATTGGATCAGTCTGAATGGTGGCTTCAACGACCTGACAGGGAAAAATCTCGGAACTCTGCCCAACCGGATGACGGTGGCAAGCCATATTAATCATCAGAAAAACTGATGCAATAAGGAAAATTCTATTCATTTGGTTTTGTGTTGGTCTGATCTGATTTGCAGTTGAATCATTGGCAAAGTTAATTTGAACCGCTGAATATCAAACATATGCAAAAATTTGATTATAAACACACAAAATAACACAAAAACAACTTCAGTAATATTTCTTTCATTTTAAGTATTTGTTAATAATTACTGGATTTAGGAATATCTGATTTGACACATCCGTGAAATCCCTCCTAGCTTCGTGCTGATTTACCTATCTTTGCATCATGGAAACACAACGTCAGCAAAAAATCGGAAGGTTGCTTCAACGCGACCTGAGCGAGTTGTTTCAGATAGAACTAAAAACGATTGCTCCGGGCACTCTGGTAACAGTAACTAAAGTATATATCAGTCCCGACCTGTCCTCAGCCAAGGTATTTCTGAGTCTCTTCGGGCCAAAAGATAAAAATGGTCTGCTCGAAAACTTCAGGCAACATTCCAGAGAGATCAGGTTGCTGCTGGGCAAACGCGTCAGACACCAGCTCCGCATTATCCCCGAGCTGTTTTTTTACCTTGACGATTCGCTGGATTACATCGAACGGATCGACGACCTCCTTCATGAATAGACAATCCGTACAACCTTAATAAACTACCACACATGCAATATGATCCGATCAAGCGCAGCCTGGGCAAAGTATTCAATAAAAGCCCGCTGAGCCGGAAACTTTTTTATCATCTGCTCGATATTTTATTGCTCAGGGCATGGCACATCAAAAAAGCACTCCGCGAATACACAATCGGCCAGAAGGCAGATGTTCATGTGCTGGATGCAGGCTCAGGATTTGGACAATATGTTTTTTTTCTGAGACGAAAAAACCCTCAATGGCACATTCTGGGTCTCGATGTTAAAGAAGAACAGATTGAAGACTGCAACAATTTTTTCTCGTCAATCGGGCATAAAAACGCCCACTTTCAGGTTGCCGACCTGACCAGAATCGACTTCGACCATTCATTTGATCTGGTGTTGTGTGTGGATGTTATGGAACACATCGAGGAGGATGTACTTGTGCTGAAAAACTACCACCAGGCACTCAAAAATGGCGGCATGTTGCTCATTTCAACCCCGTCGGATCAGGGAGGGTCGGATGTGCATCATGAACATCACGACCACACAGGTGCAAAAGGCTTTATCGATGAACATGTGCGTGATGGCTACGGAATAGACGAACTCGACCGCAAACTCAGAGCTGCCGGATTCTCCGATACAGATATTCGTTATCAATACGGAGTTCCGGGAAAGATTTCATGGAAACTATCCATGAAATTTCCCATCCTCATGCTGAATACCACAAAAGTTTTCTTTGTTTTGTTACCTTTCTATTATTTACTTGTCTTTCCATTTTGCCTGCTGCTTAATTATCTTGATGTGCGGATGACTCACCCAACCGGTACAGGATTGATAGCTAAGGCATGGAAATAAGTATTTAAGGTACAAATCTTTGACGTAAATGGAAACAATCAGACCGAAACATTGCATCATCGGTGCAGGTGGTTCTATTGGCAGTTTGCTGTCCGGACAACTGCATGAAAAAGGCATTCAACCCGTGCTGGCCGGGCGTAACCCGCTACAGGTGAACCCATCTGATATCATCTGCCGCGCAGATGCACGAAATACCAAAGAAATTACTGAGGCCATCAAAGGAACCGAAGTGGCCTATCTGATGCTGGGGTTGCCATACAACACCGATATCTGGAAGCGCGACTGGCCGTTGATTATGAGCAATGTGATCAATGCCTGCCGGGAGAACAACACAAAACTGGTTTTTTTCGACAATGTGTATATGTATGGAAAGGTAAACGGATGGATGACAGAAGAAACCCCCTTCAACCCATGCAGCCGTAAAGGTGAAGTCAGGGCCATCATTGCTTCACAACTGCTTGCTGAAATGGAAGCAGGCAACATCACCGCCCTTATTGCCCGATCGGCGGATTTTTATGGTGCCAACGCAATGAACACTTTTGTTGTCCCAATGGCTTTTCAGAAACTGAAACAGGGCAAAAAAGCCAGTTGGCCGGGCAAGGACAATGCGAAACATTCCATGACCTATACCCCGGATGCCGCAAAAGCTGTGGCTCTGCTCGGGACAACTGAGCCTGCCTTTGGACAAACCTGGCACCTTCCCACCCACCACGATGCCCTCACAGGCAAAGAGTTTATTCAGGAAATAGCTGCAAACTATGGAGTGAAAGCCTCCTGGCAGAAACTACCAACCCTGATGATGAGGCTAGCCGGACTTTTTAACCCACTGGCGAAAGAATCTGTCGAAATGATGTATCAATACGAATACGAATATCTGTTCAGCAGCAAAAAATTCCAGGACCATTTTTTCAAACCGTTGGATTACAAGGAAGGCATCAGGGAAACAGCAGTGGGTCTATAACTTAATTATGCGGTAGCTGATTACGCAGTAGTGTTAGAAGCAAGTGCCTGCTGCACCAAAAACTTTACCTTTGCGGGATAAACTCCTGGTGCCGGTGAACCTGCCTTTTTTTATTGCAAAGCGATATCTGATTGCCCGCAAAAGCCATAATCTGATCAATATCATCACCCTTATTTCTGTCGTGGGTGTTGGGGTTGGTGCGTTTGCGCTGATTGTTGTGCTGTCGGTCTTCAACGGGTTCGAAAAGGTAATCAGCAGTCTGGTCAATAGTGTGAGTCCGCACCTGCTGATTGAACCACAAACAGGCAAAACCATCGACACACGAACATTTCCGGCAGAAAAGCTGAAACAGATCAACGGTGTGCTTGCCGTTTCTGCCATCAGTGAAGAGGATGCGCTGATACGTCACAACGAAAAGCAACACATAGGACGAGTCAAAGGCGTTGAGGACATTTATACCTCACTTGGGCATTTTGACCCGCTGATGACAGAGGGCATTTTTTCGCTCGGCCACGACGACACTCCCTTCGCAGTTGCAGGTTCGGGTGTGGGCTGGTTTCTCGGCCTGAACGTGAGTAATCCGGCCTCCGTCATCACTCTCTTCGTGCCCAAACGCGGCAAAGCATCGGTGATGTCGTTCGAACAATCGTTCAACAGCCTGAGCATTCAGCCCATTGGTATTTTTTCATCACAACAGGATTATGATGCACGATATGTTCTTGTCCCGCTTGGATTTGCCAATGAACTGCTGGGATACACGGATGAAGTTACGGCTTATGAAGTATTTCTGCATAAAGGAGTTGACGAAAAACGAATAAAAAAACAAATCAGCAGAACACTGGGCAATGAGTTCAGGGTTAGGGACCGCTACGAACAGCAGGAAACACTATACCGTATCATGCGATCAGAGAAGTGGGCCATTTTCATCATACTTACTTTCATATTGATTATGGCTACTTTCAATATCATTGGTTCGCTCACGATGATCATTGTTGACAAACGTAAAGATATTTCCGTTTTGGGCAGTCTTGGTGCCGGAAAGAAACTCATTAACAAGCTTTTTCTGACCGAAGGAATGTTGATTTCTGTTGCAGGCGGAATCACCGGCCTGATAGCCGGCATCGTTCTGGTTCTGCTTCAGCAGCAATTCGGCTTGCTGAAACTGGGTAACGAAGGCGGATCGTTCATTATTGAAGCCTATCCTGTCAGTCTTCAGGCATTGGATATCCTGCTGGTATTTATCACAGTATTGATCATTGGGCTGTTATCTTCGGCCTATACGGTATGGCAATCGCTGAAAAGACTGGGACGTGAAACCATCAGAAAAAGTTAACAAAGACAACACATTTCATTGCAACTTTTGTTGCATTCCGGTTGTCAGTCGTCATAGCGCAATTTATTATTAATATTTGTTTATTACATCGATTAATTCACAACCTTTGCAGCTTGTTGCGTGTATTCCAAACCAATAAAAAACCCAAAAAATGAAACGTTTCTACCTGTGTTTTACCCTTCTGTTTCTTGCATCTGCATTGCTCTCCCCTGCAATGATTTTCGGACAAACAAATTTGTCTGCCGGTGACGGCAGCACAGTGCTTCAATTATTGCAAACAGATGATTCGGGTATCAGGCTTATCAACCGGATCGAAACAATTGCAATTGAAGAGATTGTGTCGGCAGACCGGGAGTTTACGAAACTTAGCATTCCTGGATATGTGAACAACCTTCAGTTTGGCGCACCCGAACTGCCTGTTTTCAGGCGTCTTGTTGAAATTCCTGAAGGTGCAGAGGTTAAAGTTAGCGTTGTAGGTTTCGAACACATTGAATATGACCTGGCTGAATACGGTTACACACAACCATTGTATCCTTCTCAGCCTCCGCGCATTAAGTCGGAAGAGGAACATAGCCTGGTTTTTAACTCCAAAGATTACCACCAAAACAATTTCAACCAGAATGAGCTTGTAACGGTGGATGTATTGGGCAGTATGCGTGGAACAAGGATTGCACGCATAAATATTTCTCCGGTAAGATACAATCCGGCCTTCAACAGAATACAGGTTTTCGGGCAACTCGAATTCACTATTGGATTCAGCTATCCCAATGGGACAAAAAATGAAGTTGACCAAAAGCATCTTCGCTCGCCCTATTTCAGCGGAATAACACGTGGCCTGCTCAACAGGAAAATTACGGACCAACGTGAAATCTTAACAAGCTATCCGGTGAGCTATGTCATAATCAGCGACCGAATGTTTGAAGAGCAGATGCAGGCTTTTATCGAGTGGAAAACACAAAAAGGGTTCAAAGTCATCGAAGCATACACTGACCAACCTGAAGTGGGCAACACAACCACAAGCATCAAAGCCTATCTTCAGGGTTTGTATAATGCCGGTACACCTGAAGATCCTGCACCATCGTTTGTACTTTTTGTGGGCGATGTACAGCAGATTCCTGCATGGAACAACGGCAATGGTGCTACCGACCGAAACTATGTTGAATACACAGGAGATTTGTTTCCTGAGATCTTTTACGGTCGTTTTTCGGCACAAACCACAGCACAGCTGCAACCTATGATCGACAAAACACTCCAATATGAACAATATACTATGCCGGATCCGGATTATCTCAACGAAGTGGTTATTGTGGCCGGAATGGATGGTTCGCACGGCTACAACTGGGGCAATGGTCAGGTTAACTACGGAACCATAAACTATTTCAACGCCGATCACGGTATTTTGGCTCATACCTACCTTTATCCCGAATCGGGCAGCCAATCGGCACAGATCAGGCAAAATGTGAGCGACGGGGTTACGTTTTCCAACTACACAGCCCATTGCAGTCCCGATGGCTGGGGCGACCCGTCGTTTTCCATTAGTCATATACTGGCCTTGCAAAACCAGGATAAATACGGTTTTATGCTGAGTAATTGCTGCTCATCGGCCGAGTATCAGTTGTCCGAATGTTTTGCCGAAGCCATCGTCAGGGCAGCAGGCAAAGGCGCTGTGGGTCATGCCGGCGGTTCGAACAGCACCTATTGGGACGAAGACTACTATTTTGCTGTTGGTGTTGGCGCAATCACTGAAACACCTCCTGCCTACGAAGAAACCAGCCTTGGTGCTTTCGACCGGATGTTCCACACCCATGGCGAAGCCTTTCCTGAGTGGTACACCACACAGGATCAGGTGATATTTGCCGGAAACCTGGCAGTAACAGAAGGCTCACCCGGAATGGCTCAATACTACTGGGATATATACAACCTCATCGGAGATCCTTCGCTGATGGTATATTTTTCCGAACCTCCGGTTATGACAGTCACTCATACACCATTTCTCCCAGTTGGTTCCACCTCCATAACCGTTGAAGCCGTTCCATATGCTTATGTTGGTTTCACACTGAACGGTGTATTATACGGAGCCGGACTTGCCGATGAAACCGGGCTGGCAGTTGTTGAACTGGATGCGCTTTCCACCCCCGGCATGGGTAGTCTTACGGTGACGGCGCAAAATTATCAGCCCTATGTCGGACAGGTCATAGTGAATGCTCCCGATGGACCATATGTTATTTATCATACACATGTTATTCAGGATGAGGACGGGAACGGACAGGCTGATTTTGGCGAACATATTGCCCTTGACATGACCATGGAAAATGTAGGCAACGGGCTGGCTGAAGATGTTACGGTGACGCTAAATACAGAGAGCGAATTTGTCACGGTTACGGAAAACATGGCCGGTTTCGGTGATATTGAAGGCAATCAGACAGCCTTCGTTGCCGGTGCTTTTTCACTCAACCTGCACAACAATGTGCCCGATAAGCAAAACATCTCCTTCAACCTGATTGCCGAAAGTGAAGGCAGAGAAATATGGAACAGCAGTTTCAGCATACAGGCACATGCTCCGGTTCTCCATGTCAACGAAGTTGCTGTGAATGATGCCGGCGGGAACGGACGCCTGGAACCCGGTGAAACAGGCAGCCTTGTTCTGATGTTGAAAAATACGGGAAGTGCCGACCTGCAGAACAGCCTGTCGCAACTCAGTTGCAGCAATCCGGGCGTTTCGGTGAACACTGAACCGATCGCCATGGAACTTATACAGTCCGGACAAACCATTGAACTCACTTATCAGGTCAGTGTTTCTCCCGATACCGAAGATGGGTCAACCGTGATTTTCAGCCTTGAAACCATCGGCAATAACGAATTTTCTTCATCATCCGACTTTTCCTTGACGATAGGCCAGATTCCGGTGCTTCTGCTCGATCTGGCAGGCAGTCCCTCGGCCTCCGCCATGCAAAGTTGTTTCAACACACTCAATGTAGGTGCCGAGATGATCAACGGCATGCCCGCCGACCTTTCGTTGTATAAAAGTATTTTTGTCTGTCTTGGAATTTATCCCCAAAACCATGTGCTAAGCAGCAGTGCTGGTCAGCAACTGGCTGATTACCTCGATCAGGGCGGCAAACTTTATATGGAAGGTGGCGACACATGGGCCTACGACAACGCCACACCAGTGCACAGCTATTTCCATATTGACGGTCTTGAGGACGGAAGCGGAGATCTCGGCACAATCATTGGAATGGAAGGCTCGCTAGGACAGGACCTTCAGTTTGAATATGATGGCACCAACAGCTACATCGACCGCATAGAACCCGGTGAAGGTGCAGTGGCCATGTTCAGCAATGCTGCTCCGGACTATGATGTTGCCGTCTCTTACGAAAACGCTGTTTATAAAACCATTGGCACATCATTTGAATTTTCAGGTCTGAAAGACAACGGCAGCAACACCAAAGACTATCTGATGTCGCGCATACTCTCCTGGTTCGAGGTGCCTTATTTCTGGACTTCAGTCAACACAATTGCTACTGAATCAATGGAAATCAGTCTCTATCCAAACCCTGCCGGTGAGGCAACATTCCTTAGGGTTAGAAATCTGAAAAATATGCAGGTTCAGGTTTCAGTGTATAATCTGTTGGGGCAAAAACTACTCAGTCTCAACGAAAAAGATGCGCTTGAAGATGCAGGGCATATGATGTTCAGACTCGATACGCAACATCTTCCCGAAGGAGTTTGCGTGGTAGTGACCGAGTCGGAAGGACACAGGCAATCTACCCGTTTGGTGATTACGCGTTAGTATCACAAAAAGTGTTTAATTTGTATTATGAAATCTTATCAATCAACATAAACTTAGTCACAATGAGACGATTATTTTTCATCCTGATTCTTGCGTCTATTTCTGTATCCGGTCTCAAGGCCGACGAATGGAAAAGCCTTGGAAGCAACGCGCCTGTTGCAGCCAATATCCAACTAATTAATGAAAATAGTGAAGGATTAACGATTTCGTTCAATCTTGGCGGTTTCTGGCTCAAACCTGTTGTTACTCCTACAGGCGAAAGAAGCTACAAAGCAACCGTTGATGGTGCAACCCCAATCCTCGAAGCCGGTGCCCCCGACCTTGGCAAATTAACAGCATCGGTGAACATACCCGACCTCGCTCACATGGATATTCAGATCATCGATGCCGTATATCATGATTTTGAATCAATGAACATTGCACCTTCGAAAGGCAATCTGTACAGAAATATTGACCCAAACACCGTGCCCTTTGTTTATGGCCAGGTTTATCAGCAGGATGAATTCTATCCGACGTCACTGGCCTGGATGCGCGATCCATTCATCATCAGGGAGAAACGCGGCCAGACATTGGTTATCAATCCATTTCAATATAATCCAGCAAGCAAAACGCTGCGGGTGTACTCAAAGATCGTAGTTACGGTGCGTGAAGCATCAGGTCAGGCAACCAATGTGCTTGACCATAAACCGGCAGTACAGCCCAGCGGAAGCGAGTTCGAATATGTTTATTCGCATCATTTTCTGAACTACAGCCCGCAACCCGAACGCTATACACCGCTGAACGACAGAGGCAATATGCTGATTATTTCTTATGGGGCCTTCATGGATGCCATGCAGTCTTTCGTTGATTGGAAAGTACAGTCAGGCATGGAAGTCGAAATGGTTGATGTGGCCACCATTGGCAACAGCGCCGCAATAAAACAATATGTTGCAAATTACTATAACACCAACGGACTCACCTTCCTCTTGCTGGTTGGTGATGCCGCACAGGTTCCGCCGGGATTCCAGAGTGGTGACTCCGACAATGTTTATGCCTATATCGTTGGCAACGACAGCTACCCTGATATTTTTGTCGGACGATTCTCAGCAGCAACACTTAACGATTTGCAAACACAGATTGACCGTACGCTCGACTATGAGATGAATCCCTATACTGCTACGAACTGGTACGACAAAACGATCGGAATTGCCTCACAGGAAGGACCCGGCGATAATAATGAACTTGATTATGAACACATCAGGGTAATCCAGCAGATGCATCTTGACTTCACCTACACCTATGCACACGAGCTCTTTGAAGGAAGCCAGGGAGGCAACGATGCTCCCGGTCATCCTACAGCTAATCAAGTTGCAGCAGCAGTTAATCAGGGTGCTACCGTCATCAACTACACCGGCCACGGAAGCCAGTCATCATGGGGCACTTCCGGATTCAATATTTCAAATGTCAATCAGTTGACCAACACAGGCATGTTACCCTTTATCTGGGCTGTGGCCTGTGTGAATGGTGACTTTGTCAACGGAACCTGCTTTGCCGAAGCATGGCTGAGGGCAACACACAACAACGAGCCTTCGGGTGCTGTTGCCATGATGGCATCGACCATCAACCAAAGCTGGAATCCGCCGATGTCCGGACAGGATGAGATGAACCTGATTCTGACCGAAGCCTATGAAAACAACATACGCCGCACCTTTGGCGGGTTATCCATGAACGGATGCATGAAAATGAATGATGCTTATGGCTCTGGTGGTGACGAAATGACCGATACCTGGGTACTGTTTGGCGACCCATCGCTGATGGTCCGAACAGCCAACCCCGAAACCCTTATCGTTACGCACAATCCCAGCATCTTTATCGGCGTTGGTCAGTTTACCATAAACTGCAGTGAAGAAGGTGCTTTTGCCGCGCTTTCGATGGACGGACAACTGCTTGGTGCTGCCGAAGTGGAAAACGGCGTTGCTGTCATCAATTTCGACCCGGTACAAATCCCCGGAACAGCAACACTCACTGTGACTGCCTTTAACCACCTTCCCTATACCGCCAGCCTTGACGTTATACCCAACGAAGGGCCTTTTGTGGTATGCTCGGGTCTTGGCATGAACGATGAAAACAGCAACGGAAAGGCTGACTATGCCGAGAACATCCTCCTCAGTCTCGATATGTTCAATGTTGGGATGGATGATGCAACTCAGGTGAATGTGGTTATCAGCTCCCAAAGCGAGTATATTACTATCAATGATGCTTCAGAGTTTTACGGCACAATACCGGCCGGAGAAACCATTACTGTGGCCGATGGCTTCGACATAACTATGGCTCCTAATGTACCCGACAACACCATCATTGCATTAAATGTAAGTGCTGAAGACGGCCAAAACCGCACTTTGTGGAATTCCGCTGTTACCTTTACGGCTTATGCGCCCGTTATGGATCTGGGTGAGGTCGTAGTGGATGACGCTGCCGGAAACAACAATGGCAAACTTGATCCGGGCGAAACTGTCACCCTGAATATCGGCATGGCCAATACCGGAGGCTCGGCAGCCTACAATGCATCAAGTGTGCTCACTTCAGCAAGTCCCTGGATAACTGTGGAAACTGAATCCGTGTCCACCGAACTTATGGCTTCAGGCTCAAATCATACACTATCGTTTGTTGTTTCGGCCGATGAGCTTACACCGGAAGGCGATATTACCCAGTTTACAGTGAATCTTGCTGCCGATCATGGCTTCACCGCCGAAGCAGGTTTTACCCTTATCGTTGGGCAGGTGCCCGTGCTGGTGTTGGATATGGCCGACGGAGAATCCGGAACAATGATGAATTTGTGTATCGAAGAACTCAATGTTGGTATGGATATGATGACCTCGATGCCTGAAAACCTCGCGCTCTACCGCTCAGTTTTTGTAAATCTTGGAATTTATCCCGAAAACACGGTCTTGTCGGCCGAATTGGGCCAAAAACTTGCCGATTATCTCGAGCAAGGCGGAAACCTCTATATGGAAGGTGGCGACACCTGGGCCTACGACCAGCAAACCGCTGTGCACAGCTACTTTGGCATCAATGGTCAGGAAGACGGCTCAGGCGATCTGGGTCAGATCAACGGAATTGAGGGTAGTTTTGCAGCCGGATTAAGCTTCACCTATGACGGACTGAACAGCTATATCGACAGAATCGCGCCAAACAGCCCCACTTCTTTCAGCATACTGCGTAATCAGAACCCTGATTATGTGACTGCTGTTGCCAACGAAACCACAACCTACAAAACTGTCGGCGCCTCGATGATGTTTGCCGGTCTAACCTCTGAGGTTGAAACTGAACAGACGGCATTTATGGCATCGCTGCTGAACTTCTTCGGAATACCATATGTATGGACAGGTGTCGAAAACCGTTCGGTTGCTGCAACCGGCATTGCTGCATATCCCAATCCATTCAGTGATCAGCTGAGCTTCAGTATTCAACTCGAAGCAAGCAGTATTGTGCGTGCTGAATTGTATGACTTATCAGGCCGTCAGGTAGGTGCCACGGTGGACCAAATTATGAATCCCGGACAAAATACCTTACGGATTTCAGATATGGATGTTCTGCAATTGAAACCGGGTGTATATTTTGGCCGGATTTTTGTGAATGATGTAGTAACTACAACAAAGATTGTTAAATGGTAGTTTAACAACCAGGTTATGATTCATTCATTTAATTAAAAAACTATTGTCATGAAAAAAATCATTTATGTCATGTTAGCCCTTGCCCTTGCCGGAACCTATTCAGTACATGCGCAAAACTCTGTTGCACAACCTGTTAAAAAGAAAAGTCAGGAAATGCAAAGCAAAGAACAGGCACAGGATAAAGCAGCTCCGGGCAAGGTGAAAGGCCAGATGAAAAAAGCCGAAACGCCACAAACAGGTGCAGTTAAGGAAAGTAATTCTGCAACCGCCGTTACGCCTTCCGACAACAAAAAGGGCCAGGTGATCAGCAAATCGGGTCAGCAGGAAACTGCTGCCAAGAGCTCTGCCGCTTCGATCGAATACATGAAAAAGGAAGTGTATCCTGTGATGAAGGCCGAACGCACCAAGTTGGACAAGGCCATGAGCAAGGAAGACAAGGACAAACTGAACCAGTTGCGCGAAGAATACAAGAAAGAGCGCGGAACCACCGAACTGTTCACCGAGTCTGACCTCAACATGACTGCCGAAACCATGGCCAAAAGCAATACCCCGCGCATGAACGATATCCGCAGGCAGGTGCTGGCCATCGGCAGCAACTATCCTAAGGAAATGAAAGAATCCATGAATGTCATTGAAGGCAAAAAAGCTGGATGGAAAACCGGCCTTGCCGAAGCCGGAGGCAATACCATGAAGTCCGGAACCCCCTCACAAATTCACGGAAAACCCGGTGCCGCCCTCGACCGCAACCCGATTGATGTGGTCACCAATCCATTCCTTTTCCTGCTGTGGGATGCCGAACTTCCTGCAGCTGCAAAAAAAGGCAAGAGGTAGTTATACTTTATGGAATCACAGCAAAATGGCTGGTCAACTGCAGAGTTGCCAGCCATTTTCGTTCAGGCATATAGCAGGTACATAATCTTTTGCCTGTTGCGGTTGATTTACTTCGACAATCAGGTCGGCCTGTTGCTTCCAGTTAAGGCTTCGCGACTTGAGGTTTAAGGGATTCAGGACAAGCACAAAAACGCCCGGCCTGACAACAGACCTCAGGCTGCCCGATTCGCACACAATCAATGCGTTGTTGCCTGTCTTGCTCAAAAAAGCCTTCATTGCCTGATCCAGCATAGGGTCATGGGCACGTATGTAATACACTTCACGGGCACCTGCACGAAGCATGCGTGAGGTGTCCTTCACGCCATCAGCAGAGGTTTCCCGAATAATCTCAAACCCCTCCATTGCTTCAGGGTCGGGATGGCTGCCATGAAACGAAGCCTCCCCGGGCAGAATACTGGTAACCTTTAAACCAATAACCGGCCTGAAAGCCGAAAACCGTGAAATCAATGCCTCAGCAAAGCCGGTCTTTCCCGAATTCCGTCCGTTTCCGGCAATCAGACACAAATTGGGCAGGTGAAATATCGCGGCAGCATTGGAATTCATGAGACAAAAGTAGCTTTATTCTATTTGTTCTGTTTCAAACAAACAGTATTGTATACTTTTGTTGCTAAGGTACCCTAATATGATTGTGATGAGACTCAAAAGCATTTCTTTTCTTTCGCTGCCCATGATCTTTCTGCTGTCATGTATGCATAAAATTGAAAAACAAGACTTCAAACGCAAGCCCGTTGATGAGATGTTTGCCCAGCGGGCTTATCCGCATGGCGATATCCCTTTTGAAGCGTTCAGCGATGCGCTTGGTCAGGTGAGGCAGATGCGAAGCAACCAAAAAAAAGGGGATGTTGTCTGGAATTTTGCAGGCCCGCTGAATATGGGTGGCAGACTGAGCGCCCTGGAGGTGCATCCCTCCCAACCTGAGGTGATCTTTGCCGGTGCCGCTTCGGGCGGTGTGTTCCGCACCCTCGATGCCGGAGTCTCCTGGCTTCCTGTCATGGACGATGCCCATGTACTTTCAATCGGTGATATTGCCGTGGCGCCTTCCAACCCGCAAATCGTTTACGTGGGCACAGGCGAAGCCAATGCCGGTGGCGGCTCATTAGCCTACGACGGTTATGGTATCTACCGCTCAGATGACGGGGGCGACAACTGGCAACACCTCGGCCTCACAGCCTCGGGAAGTATTGGAAGGATTGCCATACACCCCACCGATCCCCAAACAGTTTATGTGGCCGCCATGGGCAGGCTGTTTGCCAACAATTCCGAACGCGGACTGTATAAATCCACCGATGGCGGACAAAACTGGGAACAGGTATTGTTTGTGAACGATTCCACCGGAGTTGTGGATGTGCTTGTACATCCCCTGAATCCGGAAACCGTGTTTGCCGTCACCTGGGAAAGGGTGCGCCGTCCCCACCGCAGAAGCTATGGCGGACAAGGCTGCGGCATTTACAAAAGTGTTGATGGAGGAGAAAACTGGACTCACTTGCAGCTCGGACTGCCCTTGGGTCAAAACGTAGGCAGAATCGGCATCAGCCTATGCGAGAGTGTCCCCGAAACCATGTATGCCATTTATGCCGACCGAACCGGCTATTTCGACGGGCTGTTTAAGTCAGTAAACGGAGGTAACTCCTGGACACGCACAAATGATGGAGCCTTAAGCGGAATGTATTCATCCTTCGGCTGGTGGTTCGGACGGATTTATACCGACCCCGTAAACCCCAACACCGTTTATGCCCTGGGCCTGGATATGTTTAAGTCAACTGATGGAGGCAATTCGTGGTTTATGACCACTTCAGGGGTGCATGTGGACCAGCACGACCTGGTGATCCTGCCTCAAAACCCCAACATACTGTATCTTGGAAATGACGGCGGACTCTATACTTCGGTAAACGGCGGAGCCAGCTGGACCCATAATAAATTGCTGCCCGTAACACAATTCTACACCTGCGAACTCGACCAACAGCAGCCACACCGGCTTTACGGAGGTGCACAGGATCTGGGGACATTGCGCACACTGACCGGCCAGTTCAGCGACTGGTACACAATCTACGGCGGCGATGGTTTCAGGGTGCTGGTTGACCCAATCGACAATAACTACGTGTATGCCGAATACCAATACGGCGGATTTGCACGCAGTGTAAACGGCGGCCTCAGCTTCAGCCAGGCACTCAACGGAATCAACAGCAACGACCGTAAAAACTGGCATACACCTGTAGTATTCAACCCCTTAAACCCGAAAAGCCTCTACCTCGGTGCCAACAGGCTTTATAAAACCACACAAAGAGCCACCTACTGGCAAGCCATCAGCAGCGACCTTACCAAAGGAGCCGGAGGAGGCAACCTGGTGTATGGAACCATCAGCTGCATCGAAGTCAACAAATCCGACACCAATGTGGTCTATGTGGGAACCGACGACGGAAAAGTGTGGGTGACAGTCAACGAAGGCAGCCAATGGACCGATATCAGCGCAGGTTTGCCCAACCGTTGGGTCACCAGCCTGAGCAGCCGGCCCGAAAACCCTGCAATCGTCTATGTCGGACTTTCAGGATACCGCTACGACAGCTATATACCCCATATCCTTAAATCAGAAAACTATGGCCAGAACTGGACCGACATCGGCACCGGTCTGCCTGAAGTCCCTGTAAACAAATTATTGGCAGATCCTCTTTACGATGGCGTGTTGTATGCAGCCACCGACTTCGGCATGTATTATACCACAAACGATGGACAGGATTGGAATGTGATGGGTTCGGGTATTCCCAATGTGCCCATTACCGATCTCAGGCTGTACGAACCCGAAAGAAAGCTCTTATGTGCCACCTACGGGCGATCCATGTACTCAATCAATCTGGATGAACTTACCGGTTTCAGAGAAAACAACCACCGGCTGACAAATGAATTAAAAGCATTCTATATGCCCGGAAACGGAGGATTTACGCTAAGCCTTGAAACACAAAATCCTGGCAACGTACTCCTTACCCTGACCGAACTTTCAGGAAAGACGCTTGCAAAACAGCATGTTGAAGTCCAAGTTATCGGTCAGAACCATTTTAACTGGAACCCCGGAATCAACATTAATCCCGGCATGTACATCATCACAGCACAAACTTCGGGTCAAAAAAATGTTGCTGTGAAAGTGGTTGTTGGTCAACAATAAGTCAAATCCTTCAGACAGACTTTGTTTCAAGCATCCGGGTAATCCTGACGAACTCCTGCAAACCAAGTTGTTCAGCACGTTTGTCAAAGATTACGTCCGAAATAATCTCGCCGCTCAGGTATTCCCTCAGGGCATTTCTTAGGGTTTTACGGCGTTGGTTAAAGCCTTTTTTCACCACCTGCTGAAACAGGGTTTCATCGCAATCCAGTGTTGTCCGGTCGTTTCTCCTGAGCCTGATCACCGCCGATTTCACCTTTGGCGTTGGAAAGAACACGTGTTCGCTCACTGTGAAACAGTATTCAATATCGTACCAGGCCTGCAACAATACACTCAAAATGCCATAAGTTTTGTTTCCGGGCGGTGAGGCAAGCCTCTGGGCCACTTCCTTTTGTATCATACAAACTACCTCATCCACCTGATGGCGCTGTTCGAGTATCCTGAAAAAAATCTGACTGCTGATGTTGTAGGGAAAGTTTCCGATGATGGCCATTCCGGGAACAAAAACTTCCCCGGCATCAATCCTGAGAAAATCGCCTGAGATGATATCGTTCGCCAGTTCCGGAAATCGGGAACCCAGATAATCCACCGATTCGCGGTCAATTTCGATCAGCTTAAGTTTTCCGGGATATAGTCCGGCGAGCATGGAAGTGAGCACACCCGTGCCCGGACCAATTTCAAGTACATGGCTGTGTTCGGGGTTCAGGCAGCCAACAATATTGGCTGCAATGTTCTTGTCAACAAGAAAATGTTGTCCAAGGTGTTTTTTGGGTTGTACGCTCATACGGCATCTCCTCTGAGCAGCCTGTATTTGCGTCGGGCTTCCGAAACATAGATGCTTGCGGGGTAATTCAGGAACAACTGTTCGTAGCACTGCCGGGCAATGGTGGTGTTGCCTATTTGATTCTCGTTGAGCAAAGCCCTCTTATACAAGGCATCGTCGGCCAGATAACTTTTAGGAAACTGATCAGTAACAAGGGCAAAAAGGCTATCCGCCTCCCGGTGCAGGCCCATCTGCATGCTGATCCTTGCCCGTGTCATGATGATATGGTCGGCCATGACAGCCGCTTCGGCCGTGCGTCCGAGTGAGTCGAGCAGCGCCAGTGCAGCAGTTTCCTTTTTCTGAAACATCATCAGTTCGGCTTGTGCAAACACGCGCAGCGCTTTGCCCGAGGAATCCTCCTTGAGGTTATCGTCTATCAGCAACGACAAAGACAGTGCATCATTGGCAATGAGTTTGCTGGTGGCTGCTTTCAATATCTTCAGCTGCGACTTGGCCCAGCCAAACTCACCGATGAAATACCTGAGACGCGCGTTGCGGAACCGAGCCTCATGGGCCAGCGGAGCATCCTTAAGTGCTTTGTCCACCTGACTGTAGAGCAGGGTTGCTTCCCATACTTCATTTCCGAGCAGCATCAGATCGGCGAGGCTGAGTTTGGCTTCGGCGAGTTCCTGCGGGGCCAGATCAAGGGTCATCACTTTCTGAATTCGTTCTACTCCCTGTTTGTAGGCATTCAAATGAAAAGCCTCGATCCTGGCCTGAATCAGAATAATTTCATAGGTCTGTCTGTTGAACCCTATCTGTCGGACTGCCTGCTCAATGTCGCTGCTCATTTTACTGAAAACCTCAGCCCTGCTCTCTGCTGTTTCAACAGCCATCTGATAGCGCGTTCCGATCTGGCCTCTGACGGCTTCAGCATAGAACATGCTGTTCGGGCCTTTCTTCAACAGATAATTGAAACCATTCAATGCCAGATCATACTGCCCGTTCGACAGGCATATCCCTGCAAGTTCCATCACCTGATGGTCGCGGTCGCCATACCTTCGGTCCAACGCCTGCACCTGTATCATGGCCATGTCGAAATCCTTCTGCTGCAGTGAAAACCAAACCAACATCTCGGCAAAGGCCAGGTTGCCCGGATCGGCCTGAACCCGTATCAGCAACTGTGTGCGGAACAACTCGGAAAGCGAACCCTCAACATCCATCATCAGCACGTTTTGCACCCGGCTCTTGATCATGGCCGACTGCGCAGGGTTTTGTGCCAGCTGGTCGAAGTACTTTTCCATCATCAGTTCATACTGACCGGTGAGCTGATAAATCAGTGCCATTTCAAGGTTAAAAGGATGGTCGTTGCGGCCCGTCAGTGCTGCTGCCGTTTCATAAACCCTGATGGCGTATTCATACTGAAACCTGTTTCTGAACGCATTGGCAATCTGATAGGTGCGGTTCACATCGCTGTTGACCCCCTGAAGGATTTCATCAAAAACCTTAACGGCTCTTTCACGTTCACCCGACAGCATGTAAATGTAGCCTAGATCAATATCTGACTGCACATCCTGCTGTCCTTTGCGCTTATATTGTCGTAGGGCTTTTTCGGCTTCGTTGTAGTCGCGAAGCTCGATCAAACTATTCAGGTAAAACTGAAAATAATGCGGAAGTGAATATTCCTGATAAAGTTTCTTGTACATTGGCGCAGCTTTATCCCACTCCTGCAGCTGATAAAACTGGTTGGCCAGTTGCTCGTCGGCCTGACGCTGCTGCTGTTGTTCTGCAGGGCGGTTTTGCCTGAATATCTGTGCATGAAGATCTGAACCCCGGTCCGGAGGCAAGGATGATGACAAGAATCAGCACAAATGTTACAAGTCCGCTTTTCATCTTCAGGTGCATATTCATTGAACGTACAACAAGCTACTTAGTTTTGTTGTGTGTCATTTTTTTTGTGGCTGTCCGTCAAGGTCTGCAACAGCAACCGCTGGGCATGTACACGGCTGGTCAGGTATTCGGTTCCAAGTAACCACTGTTCGGCATATTTTTCTTCGTCGGAAAGGAAAATTTCAAACTCCTTTCTGCTGAGACGGCCTGCATCATAGTCATCATCCAACATCTCAAGCCTGTGGATCAATCCGTTAAGTGTGTCCATTAAGGCCGGTTTAGTGGCTTCAAATTCATCCAGGGTGGCCAATGCCGATCGCAACACTTGCTGTACCGTTGTGTCGGAAACATAGCGCATATGTACCGACTGCTCCTGTAGTCCGGTTCTGATCAGGTTAATGCTGTCCGGTTTCCACACGTCAAGCTGCTGCAACTGCCTGCTTAGCTGTTCCTTCAACAGTTCACTTCCATGCTTGCTTTCCTCATTTCGTTGCGGTGTACACGAAAACATCAGCAGGCTGAAGAGGGCCGCATGCAA